>Ga0180432_10001014_pt1 | contig 44896 bp, 71 predicted proteins | sample SS_ome_10_FD_132414 | JGI IMG/M metagenome (GOLD analysis project Ga0180432, IMG submission 132414) | Hypersaline lake sediment archaeal communities from the Salton Sea, California, USA - SS_1_MS_2 metaG | ecosystem: Environmental > Aquatic > Non-marine Saline and Alkaline > Hypersaline >...
GACTTGGAGGCGCGGTCGGGGCACCGGGAGCCGGTATGCCACGCGGAACCGGCGCTCTTACGGCCGTGCGCTCCGCAGCCCGGCGCACTCCCTTGCGCGTCTTGGGTGCCTTCCCGAAGTACGGTAACGCAACGCACCGGCAGTTCGGGTGGAGCGGGATCATACCTTCGATCTCGTCCAGCGTGAATACCTTACCTTCCAGACTCTCGCAGTCCGGACAGACACGCTCGTCCTGCGCCGTACGCCACTCAGCCTGAACCGTTACGCCTTCCACACCGGCTTCGCGATACGTGTTGACCATCGCTACGTGGTGCGCGCGTATTACCTCGGTGCGCGCTAACGTGCGCGCATACGTGCGAGAGACGTCGATACGCTTGGTCAGTTCACGAGCAATGCGATTCGGGTTCCACCCGTTCGCAAAGCCTTCCGTAAGTGTGCGACCTACTTCCGTGTGCATCCGGGACGTTACGCCCTTCAGGTCGTTCCATGCACGTCCGTACAGGAGAGCTACGCGCTCAGCGTGGATAGGTCGCGTAAAGGCTGCGTCTACGGCACGTTGGTCGAAGGGGATCTTGTTCTTGGCCGTGGCTTCGCGGTTGTGCTCCCTGCCGGCGCGAACGATTCCCTTCCGGTAACTGGTCTGAACATACTTGTCCGTCCAGCGACCTGAGCCAAACGCAGGTCCGGTGAGTATCTCTCCGTCGATCTCCTTCTGGAACCAATCAAGGAAGCCATCTACCTTCTTGTCCACCGTACGGAACGCGTAGGCTTTGTAACCGGGCGATTGCAGACCCACGAGCGTTCCTGAGGTATCCTTCAGGTCCAGAACGTCGTCTGCCACTACCGCCCTTACCACCGACGAGCGCAGGACGCTGTAGCGCCGATTGACTTCGGCTACAAAAGCGTTCCGCAAGGAAAGGGTGCGCGTGGGATCGGACCGGCGCACCCGTTCCAGCGTCGTGACGGCAGCGGCTAGGTCAGCGTCTACGGCGGCAGCGAAGCTGTGCCTATGCACAGAAAAGATCCGGTCCACGTCATCGGTAGTCGGCACGGAGAGATGAGTCCACGCCGCGTTCCTAGTACGTTGGCTGTTCGTCCCGGAATGTGAGTTCCCCGAGACGTGGACCGGGAATTTGAGTATACGCTTCAGATTCATGCAGTGACGGCAGCAGTAGCCGGGACGGGCTCCTCCTCACCCTCGTCCTCGTCTACCTCTTCCTCCTCTTCCAGCAGCGCCGCGTCTTCCTGTGCCCGGCGCTCCTCTTCTTGGATGAGCTTCATGCTCTCCTGTGTAATCTTGGTAGCTTCTTCGTCGTCCATGTTCAACATACGCGTCAGGTAGTAGTACACCGGGAACAGCATCTGTGCGTCCGCACTGTCCGCGTACTTGACTAGGCTCTCCGTGTTGATCTTTCCTACGTTGGCTTTGTCCTCTTCACTGAGTTCGTCGATGTCAGGCCACTGTACCTGATACTTCTCCACTTGCGGCAGAACACCAACTTCCATGAGCCGGTCAATCAAACCGTAGATCAGCACCGGTCCGCAGAAGGAGTTACGGCGCTCATCCACTCGCTCGTTCCACGTACGCTCATCCATCTGTGAAGCAAGCTGACCGCGTTCACTTCCAATGAGTATGCGGAGCGGTATACCAGTAGCTGCGGCGATAAGCCACATCTGCACTTCCAAGTGAAACTTCGGGTTGGCCAACTGGTGCTGGAGTACGTTGGTCTTGACTCCCTGCAAGCGAAGTACACGCGTCAGCTTGTGGATGAAGTTTTCAATCTCATCCTCCATCGCTGCTTTGTTCTGTAGCTTCGCACCGGCTTCCGTCTCGAAGGAGTAGGCTGGAAAGCCTCCACGCCACATGCCCTCGGCAGAGCCACCTACCATCTTCTCCACGTCCATGAGCCGGTTGAAGATTGCCTCCAGTCGCGGCGTACCGTACACGTCGCTCTCGAGTGTCTCCTCCGCGATGTGGACTACGCGACTGTGGTGTACGTCAACGCTTGTGCTGTCAGAGGAAGCGTCGCCACCTACGTTCACTTTGATCGCGTAGATCTCCGGCAAGCCAAAACGCTCGTCGTTCTTGTCGCGGTTCCACGTCTTCACCTTGGCATTGTCTTCACTGTATGGCTTCAGGTACAGGAGCTCACTGGCGCTCTCCACCGGGCGATCGAAGCCTGCTGCGTTGTCGTCGAAGCCGAGTAACAGCACACCGTAGCGGCCGATGCCGGCTACGCGGTCAGCTCGCTTCAGGTAGTGTTTGATACGCAGCGTGCGACTGTCCCAGAGAGCATTCCACGCTTCCTCGAACGCGGTCGTGTCCTTGTCCTCGTTTTCAAGGACATCCGGGTCCGCTCTCCAGCAGGCATCGGGACCTGCGTTGACAATGCGCTTGGCTATGTCCTGTCGCTGGTAACGTACTTCGTAGTCGCTGTACTGCAACGTAGTCGGGTAGCCACAGGCTCCGTACACGTTGCGGTCGCCGTCGAAGTGCCGTCCTAGAGACGCGGCTAGCTTGGCTCGTGTCACCAATGCGCTGCTGAGCACATCGACCTGTTGGTTCACAGTCAGCAGGTCGCTGCGCAACCGGCGCTCGTACTTGCTTGAATGCTTTGTCCTCATGTAGTAGTCTCCTTCGGGAAGAGTCTCTGACGGAGGAAGTACAGCAGCGCAGCAGCGCCGGCACCACCACCCCATCCACCGTATGTTTTCATTGCCTCCAGTAATGCGTCGTCCACTCCCTTTGCAGCGAGTGACCTGAAATCCTCTCGTACGTCAGCGCTGGTCAGCCGACTGTCCACGACTGCAGTGACTGCGGACTGGAATGCCGTGGTCTGCATTTGCTCCTGACACGTTCGCTCGGCGATGTCGCCGATCTTCTTACGCTGTCCACGCTTCAGCAGAGCGCATCCAGAGCACAGCCAGACTAGCATTGCCAGCAGCGTTATCACACAGACAATATGTTCGCGTAACGTCATGTCTTCAGTTCATACTGATAGTCTTGTGGACGTGGACGTGCTTGTCCTTCATGATTCGGTTTGGACTTTCCTTACTCACTTCATACGCGTAAAACTTCCGCGCAGTAGTCACGTCCAGGTACGCTCCGCAGATGAGGCACTTGGACTCGGAGTTGATCATACTTGAAAGACATCCACACTGTTCACAGCCATAGAGTACGTGACTCAGCATGGCGTGGAGCAGCGGCGCTGGTGAAATGAGTAAGCCTTCCAATACGTTCATGGCTATGCCTCCGGGTCCGTAGCGTAGTACGTGACGTTTACTTCCACTAGGCTGTCCGTGCTGAGCTCCCACCGTACGTGCACGATGGTTGCAGTAGCCGGGTCACGGTTGCCTGTCCATCTGCAGGCAAGAGCACTCATGTCCTTCAGGAACTGCGCATCCTTGGATACATCCAGTTCACACTGCTCTACTTCCATCTCGTCGTAGTCCGGGTACTTCATCAACACGACCAGTGTCCTCATGTTACAGGACACCGTCAGTGAGGTAAGGAACCTGAACGCCATCATGTTACGCATCGGCAGCTTACTTCGCACCAGCGTTTCCAGTTCTTTGAGTAGCCGACATGCGGATGTATTACCTACTCCTGTGAACGTCATGTTCGTGCTCTCCTCTTTGAAGTAGCGCGTTTGCCCCGGCTGAACCACTCGTCTGTGAACTCTACTTGCAGCATCCTACCGTCAGCCAGACCGATGCGCCCTCCCCTACCTTGGTTGCAGCTAGCCGTCTCCACGACCAAACCTTCCCTAGTGATTGCGTCTACGATATCTTCCAGACACTTGTCCACTCCTCTACGGTCACTGTAGTGGTGATCGTTGCCTACATGGTGGTGTATGCGTATCGGTACCTGTTCACCGCAGGGACAAGGTTTTGTTGTAGGACCGCAGTTCATACTACTGATTCATGTATCAAGTGTTGGTTCCCTCTTTGCTCAACTGATACTTCCACGTTACTGTATCCCGCACGCAGCAGGCAACCACGAGCTAGTCCAAGTAGCACACCGGCTAGTCGGGTCAGGTACTTGAATCGCCGGGTTCCTGTTACCGTAAGAGTCACGGTAAGGGTCTTGTCCTTCAGGAGATTCGGCATCTGCAATGTAGCTCTTTGGTTCTGTGCTGCCATGATTAATACTTCCTCGTTCGTCCGTGCGTTCTAGTTACCAGACTGCGTTCGCCCCATACTCCAGCGATGAGCTCTGTAGCCGGGTTCAGTTGCTTGAAGGCTCCACTGGATGCGTCGGTCATGTCCTTGAACTTGGAGTTGGGGAAGAGGCGTAGTTCGTCCTTGTACTTCTGCGACCAGGAGTCGCTCCAGATGAGAGTGACGTTGTAGCCTTCCACTTGCGCTGCGTATGGCTGAGCACGTACTTCCTTGTCTCCGGAGGGGATGTCTACGTAGGCATTGTAGCCACGTAGTTCGGCTACCGTGGTGAGCGCACTTTCCTTGCCTCCTGAGCCGGGTTCCTGTTCTACGTAGATCTCGAGAGCGTCGAGTCCGTACTGTAGTGCGTCCTGTCTGGCAGTGGAGCGGATTACGTCGTTGCGTTCGCGGTAGCTCCAGCGTCCCTGTATCACGTCGTCTACTACAAAGGAGTCGTCGTTCATGAGAAGCATACGGACTCCTGCGCTGAAGGGACTGCCTTTGTTCTCGGAAGCAGCTTTGTCCCAGTAGCGAACTACTCGCTTGACTCGGGACTTGTCGATTGCGGCCGCGACTTTGAATCGCTCTACTTTGAACATGCCTCCTTCTTTGGGGCTGGGGCGCTGCTGGAGTTGACCCGCTGCTCCGTAGGTGCCGAGTGCTGACTCCAGCATACGGAGTTCCAGATCGCCGAACCGGTCAGGGTACAGTGGCTCGTTGGTGGTAGTACGTGGGTCAATGAGTCCAAGGCTCGTGATGATTCGGTTCTCTCCTTCGTAGCGAGCAGGTAAGCAAAGATGCTCGTATACTTCGCCGTCTCCGTTTCCGTTCGCCATCTTCTCCAGCACATGACCGGACAGGTCGTTTTGGTGAGAACGTTGCTGGATGATGATCTTGCGGCCAGTCTTGGGGTCGTTCAAACGAGAGGACATTACCTCGTCCCACCACTCGTTCACGCCTACGCGCTCAGCGTCGCTTTCAACTTTCATTACATTGTTCGGGTCGTCGGCTATCAGGCAGTCACCTCCCTCTCCAGTGTTGGAGCCACCTACGGAAGTCGCGAGACGATAGCCTCCCTGTATGTTGTCGAACCGCGTCTTGGTGTTCTGATCGCCGGTTAGCACGAAGTCGGGTTGGTACTTGGCAAGCAGCGCCTGATACACCGGGGATTGGATCAAGCGCCGGCACTTCACACTGTCGCGCGTGGAGAGCGACTGCGCGTAGGAGGAGAAGAGCCAGCGGAAGTACGGGTCTCGGAGCCACACCCACGTTACGAAGAATACGGCTACGGCCAAGGATTTCATGTGGCGTGGAGGCATGTTGATCAACAGATTGCGGATCGCTCCGTGATACACGGCTTCCAGATGCTGGCAGATGTAGTCGATATGCCAGCCATCCACGTATGTATCAGCTTCAACGGTCGGCCAAAGAAGACGGATGAACCAGTGGAGGTCGCGGTATGCTAGCTCCATTTCCACGTCGTCCAAGAGCGGCAGCAAATCCCCTTCCTGCCATCCTTCGGGTAAGACGTGGTGCTTGGTCCTCCGTGCCTTCAACGGCTTTCGCGAGCGTGTTGCGCAAGCGCTCAAGTTCACGGACTCCTAGCTTGGACAGGTCAACTTCGTGGTTGTGGTTGTGCTGGAATTCAACCTTGCCTTTGAACATCTGTTCGACCACCTTACGCTGGTCTTTCCAGCGATCAGGCCGACGGTTCTGTAGCCAGTAGATACAAGCTGTAATGTCAGCTTGTGCATGCTTCAGGGTAACGGAGATTCGTTGAGCCGGTTGTCGTACCTTGTTTTTACCGCGTCCTTGCTTCAGCACGATGTTCTCCACCCGGCGCTCTTCATAGTCGTACCCCATTGCCCGACGGAGTAACGCGCTTTCCACGCGGAGACTGTCGAAGTGATCCTTGCCGTCGCGTACAGCGACGTTGAATTCCTCGTGTACTTTCATCCATCCTTCGATGGTGTCGTTGGAAACGCCGAAGTAGCGAGCGAGGTCAGGCGTCCGGTAACCGTAGTCCATGCAAAGTTCCTCCGCGATTTCCGGGTAGCCGGTGTGATAGGAGGAACAGGTTTTGCCAACATGGTCGCCGACTTCTCTCTTGGATAGGGGGACAGGTCGCCTCGCTTGGACATCGGCTTGTGCGCCGTTGCTATGCTTCGTGCGAGGCATCGTGTATCCGGTGAGCAGCGTCCAGCCGGGTACTTCAACGGATACCCGGCAGGCTTCGCCCACCAGCGCAATTCTACGTCGCGCGAGACGGCGCGCACACGTGTGAAATCGCGCGTAGGCTGTTGACCTGTACTAAAACGTCCGTTTTTGTACGAGAAAAGTGCCTGAAAACTTTTTTCCAAAAAAGTTCCAATTTCGCTTTACAAGTTTTCCTTGTAAGCGTATAATACCCGTACAATGAGGGACAGGCTGACAAACAAAACCGGGTTCAAAAACGCGGTGAGTTTTGCCCGTCCCTCTTTCGTTGGCTGTTCTTTACCATACTCGAACACGGCACGCAGGATAAGTCGGCCGGACACCGCTCATGGCGTAAAGCGTCGCGGGAGCACCGGCGCAACACGGTCGTAAGTAGAGAGGCGCGCACCCGGCGTGATTACGACGCCGAGGAATAGACCGCCGGTTGTTTGACCGGTGTGGGCGCGACTGTGAGTTCCAAGACGGAACGCTCCTCAGTTCACCTCCGTGGATGAGCCACACGAGCATCGACAGGTTGGAAGTCTGACCGCTTCCTTCAGTGTGGTGACAGAAGCCATCCGGTTAGAGGTCGAGCAAACACGCGGACGGGTAAGTCGAAGTTGAAACTGACGCTGACCCTACTGCCGGCAAATCCCTCTCAAGGCTGAAGCGTCGGGGATTCGAGTGCAGCCATTTCTGTGTACAGCCAAGCAACACATCGCACGACATCCGCGTGGATCGGCTCCAACAGCCGACTCCTACCATGCAAGACCGGAGTTACTTTTCACGGACGACGACAGTGTCGGTAACGCGGTGAATCAAACTGGGCGTTGGAACGGTGACCCTGAAGACGGGCGACATGTTCGCTGGTCTTCCGATTGAAACGGGCACACGAGAATCCGTCCGACTTTCACTTCCACAAGTTCGTTACCTCATAGTGCGTGCGTGCGCGTGAATCGCGCGAACGCTCACGTGCGCGAACGTTGAAACGCGCGAAGGAGCACAGTACAATGACACTCGCAGAACTCAAGGAAATGATTGAAGATCTGGAGATACAGCACGGCGAAGACGTTCTGGACCTGGAAGTCTACGGGGAGTACGACTACGGGGACCACTGTCACACACGAGCGCTGGCGGAATTCCGTAGCGTGATACTCACGGTACCGGAGAAGTCTGGCTACAGCCGCAGCGGGGTTGCCCTGGCGCGGGAAGCGGAAGACAACCAGGCCGAGGGCCCAGGTGAAGACGTCGTGGTTGCCCTGACAAACGAATACGTGTAAGCGCCGAAACCGGGCTACGTGCCCGGTAGTCACAGGTTGGCTACCTGTGGCCTGACGAGGTAAGCCAAAAGAAAGGAGCACAGTAAGATGAAGGTAGTAAAGCGACGGCTGATGCACAATACAGGTAGTGAAGGACCACGTCACGACCCATACGCGTTCGAAGAGTTCACGCTCTTGGAACAGGAGGAAGGGCGAGAGCCGAGGAGGGTGACAATCCATCTTGGTCTCGCGGAGTGGGTGAAGCTGAACGGTCGCGTCGAAGCGGATATCACAGGCTACGGTCTGAACGGAACTGGTTCGGTGGAAGACAAGTTTGAGGAACTGACCGGGCTCACCTTCCGTGGTGCTGTGAGGCTGTATCACCGCGCCAACAGGCTCGAGAAGATATGCCCGAAGTGTGGCGCCGGTATCGGGAAGGCACGGTGGTGTGACGGTTACCCGGGCGAAAGTTTTTTGGTGTGCCGTCCGAGCGAGTGCGGTTACATGTACACGAGTTCGTTCAACGAGTCGGCGATCATCTGAAGTGATACAGACAGAAAGGAGCACAGGTGAAAGCAGCGGCGACGGCGAACGGGCGCTTGTATCTCTGGCGCTTGGTGTCGCACAATGACTGGAAGGTTGTGCTGGACGCGGCGTACAGGGAGCTGACAACGAGGAGGACGAAGTGATGGACGCAATACTCAAGCAGATCGCAGAAGAGCACGGCTTGCGGAAGGACGAACTTACGCGGGTGGTGCGCTACTACACCGGGACACAGACGTGCCAGGACTACGACAACCTGAGCGAAGTTGAACAGGCTACTGTGAACGCGACGGATAAGGCAATCCGCAAACAGGAGACAGAGTGATGGCAAGGTATTTCACAATCACGATCGACGAGGCGGGATTCAAGCGGCTGTCGAACATGGTTCGCAGTTACCACAAGTCGGCAGTCCACATCGTGGAGCATGGGCCCGGCTGCGGTGGCGATGTTTCGACGGACGAGGAAAACGAGGAGCGTGTGAAGATCGCGACGGCGATGAAGGAAGCGATCGAAGACGCGGCTGAGATCACGGAGAAGCAGTGGAACGAGCTCAACGACGACGCGCTGGCGCGGAGGTATGAATAATGACGATTCAACAGGCAGCGAAAGACATGGAGGACAGGATGACGGCGGAACTGGAATCCCGAGTCCACACTGGTGATCCGCTTCCCAAGCCGAAGAAAGCGCGACCGACGCGGAACAGTCGCAAGGCTCGGCTCGTCGTGGAGAACACCAATCGCGGTGACGGTTCCACGATCGAACTCGCGTCGTTCAACTTGAAGGGCGACGCAAACCTTGCGGCTCAGGCGATGGCGAACTACACGAAGCGCACTCACGGTGTGCTGCACAAGGGTTCGCTGACGTGGTGGACACCGCAAGCGTAATGCCGAATATCTGATGCAGACGTTCCTGCCTTACGCGGACTATAACAAAAGCGCTGCCGTTCTCGACCGCGCACGACTAGGTAAGCAGCGGGTGGAAGTGCTCCAATTGGTGCGCGTCCTAGCTGGCGTGACTACCGGTTGGAGTAACCACCCGGCTGCGCTCATGTGGTCTGGACATGAGGCAGCGCTTATCCAATACGGTTTGTGCGTGTGTTGCGAGTGGCGGGTGCGTGGCTATACGGACAACGTAACTGAAAGGTTGGAGTTCTGGCGGATGGAGTACACTGGCAGAGCGGTCAAGCCAGTGTGGTTTGGTGGTAGACGGTTCCACGTTGCGCACAGGTCAAACCTGCTGCGAAAGAACCCGGCTCACTACCGCAAGTATTGGCCGCGTTTGAGAGACGACCTGCCATACGTTTGGCCGGTCAGGAAAGGAGCACAGTAGAATGAGTGACACGAGAGACAACTGGGTAACCGTGGACAACGTAAAGGTCGGGGACAAAGTAGTTATACGGACTACGGGTAGTACCGGTGAAGATATCGCCGTTACGCACGTGACCAAAGTGACGAAGACGCAGGTGGTAGTGCGTCGTCCGGGTCAGCAGGATGCCACCATCCGCTACAAGACACCGAGGTATGGGGACGCTATGGACGTGGTCGGAGAGCGGTCGTCGCGGTTCGCTCGCAGAGCCGGACCGTATGAGTACACGACACTGCGGCTGGCTGATAAGGGCGAGAGCCTGAAGAAGACAGCAGAGACCATAGGGAAGCGTGAAGCTGAGCGCAAGGCAGAGCGAGACGCGGAGCGCAAGGCAAAGGAAGAGGAACAGGAAAAGGCAGCGGCTGAGCGTCGCAAGAAGATGGAAGCGTTCTACGAGTATCAGGGCAAGGAGTTGCTTGAGAGCGCACCGGAAGTTGACACGTTCATCGGCAAAGTCAAGGTACTCACGTTCCACAGTCCACGTTCCAATGAAAGTGTGACCATGTTCGTGAAGATCTGGAAGGAGAAAGACGAGTGGGACTTTGAGGCTCACAAGAACGGGACGGAACCGCGCAAGTTGACGCACGTGCTCGCGTGTGGCTTCAGAGCGTACGAGAGTTCGGGTGGGTGCCGAGCCTCTTCCACTAGCTGGAGTGAGAGTAAGCACAAGGACATCGTCGAAGCCGTCTACAACATCGTTCACTAGAAGCCGAAACCGGGCTGCGTGCCCGGTCGGCGTGGTATGGCAGACCACGTCCCGAAGAAGGCAGGCCAAAGTAAAGGAGGACAGGCCATGACTAAGGAAGAAGCAGGGCGCAAGGCTAGGGAGATCATCAACGCGGTGGAGACTGCGTGTGGCGAAGTAGCGATGGAGGCAGTGGAGGGCACGAACTTCGGCGAGTTCGACATCCCCGACTGTGGTGACCCTTCCGGCGCACTCGCCGACAACCTGTACAACGACACCGGGTTCCTGGAGGACATGATCGGTGACCGCGTCTATGATGCGGCGAACTCCAGCGAGGAACGCGGTCAGGTACTGGATGCACTGGAAGAGCGTGGGCACAGTGGAATACAGGTCGCTTGCCAGAACATACGCGGTCGGCACCCGGAATGGAAGGCAGAGTAACATGATCCCCAAAAGCACAGCGTACAAGTTGGTTATCATGAAATCCCTGCCCGGCACTAAGGTTAATGCCGGCAAGAGCGAGTGGGAGATCATTGGTGAGGGCAACAAAGCTGACATGAGAAGGAGGGCAAAGTCTATCAGGAGGGACGGGTACAACGCACAGGTGATGGTCTCCCACCGGCTGAAGGTAGGGGATGTCATCCAGATGTAGGAAGGAGCACAGCACAAGTGACAAAGCCATCCGAGAGAATAATCAGCCGCATCCGTAAGTTACTAGCGTTAGCCTCGTCTCCTAATGAGCACGAGGCTGCGCTGGCCGCGTCACGGGCACAGGAGTTCTTGGACAAGTACAACCTGGATATGGCTACGGTCAAGGACTTCGGTGATCCCGACGAACAGAAGAAAGCCAAGAAGATCAAAAAGCAGGAGGAGGGGGAGTCTCCTCTTGTCAAGAAGAGCATAAGGCAACACGACATCTCGCTGTGGTGTGGTCTTGCTCGTGTCTTCGATTGCGTTGGCTTCATCCACACCGACAAGAAGTTCATCGGATACACTACACGCGGCAGACCCAAGTACGCAAAGACTCAGTCGCTGTTGGCTGTTGGTCATGCACTGGATGTGGAAGTGCTGACCTACACCTACACGTACTTGCGAAAGGCGATGTTCGATATCTTCTGGGAGGACGTGAAGAATCAGAAGGATCACTGGAAGTCGTTGAACTCGGCAAGCCGATACAACTACCGCTGGAACTTCTTTCTTGGCTGTGCTCACCGGCTGGTTGAGCGCGTAGAGGAACAGCGTTCACTGCGTCTGGCCGATGATAATAAGTGCACCGCGTTGGTGGTACAGCGGAAGGAGGCAGTGACCCAGTGGGTAAAGGAGAACATGCGGCTGAAGTATGGCCCAAGCCATATGCCGAAAGGCAATTACAATGCGGCAGTCCGTGGAAGAGCAGCCGGCAATCGCATTGCGTTGCGCGATGGATTGAAGGGAAGCTCGAAGAAGGTGAAGCAAATTCGGTGAAGAAAGGAGCACAGTGATGGACGCAGTTTACAAAGCCAAAGCCAAGCTGATACTCGGAGCGATTACCGACGTCATACTGGAGACGGTCAACGAAGCCGACCCGATGATAGGTGCGCCGTGCGGTCACATCTACGCGGCGCTCGCGTCATTCGGAATTCGTCTGGACCAGTATCAGGCGATAGAGTCGGCACTCATCAAGACGGGACAGGTGGTCAAGCGGAACCACTGTCTGTTCCCGGCCAAGCGTCGGTCAGTTCGCACGAAGCACGCAAAGGAGCACAGCGATGCCTAGGACAAAGCACAAGACAGCGAAGAAGACGGCGAAGCGCACAGTGCACAAGAAGTCGGTACGGAAGACGCACAATGCGCACATACCAGACGATGGCGGTTCCATGCCTGATTATCGGGTTGGCTCCGTACTGGGAAAGCCGGGTTGCTCCCGGGAAGTGGTTATCGCTAACATCATGCCCACCTACCTGTGGCCGGAGCAGAATGTTACGGTCGCTGCAATGGACACCGGGCGGACGGCGAAAACGACGCTGAAGGAACTGTGGTTCCTGGGCTACACGGTTGTCAGGGAGATGGACAAGGATTCCGTGAGTGGGCTGCTGGACGGCAAGAAAGTGGGACTCAGGAAGAAGGTACGACCGGGTGAGGACAAGGTAAAGCCGGGTTGGTGCCGGGACGGTAAGCGGGTATCCATCAACAATGCCGAGATACTGGAGGGCGAGAATCCAAACCTTCGCGGCGTAAAGGTCGCGATGAAGCGCAACAAAGTGGTGGGACTGAAGGCAGTGTGTCCGGAGTGCGGCCGCGTCTGCGACGTGTTCTGGCGCAAGAACCGGCAGGGTTACTTCCTTCAACAACACAAGCGAAAGGAGAACGGTAAAGCGGAGCGGAAGGTGAAGCGAACCAAGAGTGTGAGGAAGTCGAAGAGGACGAAGTCCAGGAGGACACGGTGATGACTACGACAGTTACATACTACATGGTGCAGTCACTGATAGGGATGGCGCTGGTTGCGGTGTCACTCATAGGGATGATGTTCCTGTGGGCGATTACTCAACCGGGTCAGCGTGACGAAGACGAGGATGAGTTGTATCTGGAGCCACTCGGCGTGGACGTGGACGATATGCCGGTGGACGTGGACTACGAGCGGGAAGCGGAGTCCAAGGAACTGGCGATCCAAGCGTGGCTGGATGTGAATGCTCAGGGTATGGAAGCACACACCATCGTGTTGAAGCTGTCCAACGCATTCGGTGTCTCGTTTGCCGAAGCAGCCTACTACACGCGGCAGTGGCTCACGTACGAAGTCGTAACTCGGCTGGAAAGGTTGGTGTAACACCATGTTGATATCACGATGGACAAGGACGTTCAGGCTTTCCAAGGTTACAAAGTGTGACATACCGGATGCACACTCTCTTCACAGGGAGGACACAGAGCCGGGTGCCCACTTGGAGTTCGACGATGGGCACGGAGACAAGACGTGCGTAGTGGTGGACGTGGACTGCGCTACTCGCTTGCGTGACCAGTTGTCGCAGCAGTTCCCGAACGGCACACGTAGCCACGTCGGGCACACTACGTATCACCTCAGTCAGGAAAACGCGCGACGGGCGCGATCGCTACTCACTGAGTTGGATATCTCGACAGACAATGGTCATCTGTTGATTGACCTGCTGGATCTCGTTGAGTTTGGTGGTCCGTCCGACCAGACAAGTCCACAGGCTGTACTGGACAGGTTGGTTCAGGTGAAGGGTGAAATCAGAAGAGTGCGTGGATACCACGCGGAAAGGAGCTGAAGCAATGTTCGGTAACTTTGCAAAGACAGTTATGCGGTGGCTGAAGCGGGACAAGGCACGGCGGGTGGAGCCGAAGCAGCGCAAGAACGTGGAACACGACCACCAAGGTGAAGTGGAGCGTGGGCCCAAGCATCAGAATCGTTACACCAACGGTTCGATACGCGGAGCAAAGGGCAGGATGCGGTCGGAACGCATGCGCCGGGGAACGCCGGGTGCCTATGACTGGTACGACCCGAACCCGGCGCTGCGTCCTCACAGCATGAGGGCACGTGCTGCAGCGAACCGGGCGAAGGGTAAGGTGGCCGCGTGAACGAGAAGATCACGACGCTGTCCAAGGCAGTACAGGTGATAGAAGCACTGGTACGGGACGCAAAGCCTAGCGTCCCCTTCCAGTTCAAGCAGGTGAAGGAGGGGCAGTACAATGCCCCTCTTTGCCTCCCGGAGCAGGAACCGTTCGGCTCCGTTGAAGTGAAGAACACAACACTGTGCAACATGCAGACGCTGCGTGCTGAGTTCCACGGACTGATGTCCAATGGCAAGCCGCAGCGGTTCTACTATCCGGACTTCACAGTAGCGGCTCATCAAATTACAAACATGGTACTGTCCGTGTTACTCGCGGCACAGCTAGGATTCACAAGGAAAGCGAAGGAGGTATAGTTACATGCCGGACAAGGAAGTAACGTGGTCAATCAAGCGATTCCCGAAGAGCGTCAAGGATATGTTCGTCGGGATGTGCAAGATGAAGGGTAAACGCACGGCTGAAGTGCTGGAGTACATCACACTTCGGTGGGTGCAGGAACAGAAGGCAAAGGACAAGACTCATGGCTAGAACGCAATGGACGGAGGGGCAGCAACTGAGCAAGAGCCGGGCAGTGATGGAGGATAGGGTTCAGTCTGTGCATCGACGGTCGGGATATCCGGTCGACGAGTTACGTTCCGTTGCGAATGAGACGTTCATGGCAGCGACACGACAATGGGACGGCTCAGCCGGTGGAGCCGCGTTCACTACTTACTTGTATCGCGCTTTGTCGCGACGCTTGTGGTATCACGTGAACCGGTTCCCACTAGCTGACGCGGAGGAACCTGACCTGAGTGTGTTTCCAAGCCAACGGCATGAGTGGAATCCGAACTGGACTGTCCACTTCCAGTCGTGGGTTCTGTCCCTGTCAAGTGAGGCAAGGTTCGTACTCTCGTTGATACTGTCCGCACCTACAGAAGCGTTCGGCGTCATGGCGCGGTCTCCTCGTGCTGTGCGCGGTGCGCTGAGCCGGTTCCTGCGACTGGAGCGAGGCTGGACGAAGCGCCGCATTACAGCAGTGTACAGTGAAATACGAAGTTCAATACGCGAGGAATTGTGAGGAGGCACACAGTGGCTGAAGAGAAAGTGTTAGTGATACTGGTACGGATACGCGGTCGCCCGATGATCCGGCTACGGTTTGATCCACGGTGCGGCCGCGTTCGCTTCGCTGTCAAGAGACTGTACGGCGCTTACCAGCGAGACGTGAATGGTACGCGGGTGTGGCACGCAGCGTTCTGTGAAGCGAACGTGAACACCATCGATGCGTGGCCCTTCCAGAAGCGCACAGGACGCGTCTACAAGTGTAAGGCGCGGCGGTTCCTAGGCCAAGGGAATGCGACTCCGCCACGGATACGTGAGCGTCCGGCAATTGTCCCTACAAAACGGGTGACCGGGTTGCGATTGCGACTGAGGCGCTACCAGCGTGTCGGCGTAGCTTTTCTGAAGGCAACCGGCGGTCGCTGTCTGCTAGCTGATGACATGGGGCTCGGGAAGACGCCACAGGTTCTGGCATGGATTCAACTGACCAAGCCGACGGAGCCTGTGGTGGTGGTGTGTCCGGCTACGGTCAAGATCCATTGGTCGCGGGAAGTGGTCAAGTGGACAACCGGCTACAGACCGCACGTAATCAACGGTGTGGTTCCGCCGAAGGAGTTCGCTCTGCAGGACTGGAGCCATACCGTGTTGATTATCAACTACGACATACTCTCGTCGTGGTGGAAAACGCTGCGGAAGGTGGCGCCGGGTGCTGTGGTGTTTGACGAGTGTCACAAGCTGAAGAATCGCGGTATCAAGCGTAGCAAGGCAGCGTATCACCTTGCCAAGAAGGTGCAGTCCGTGATCGGTCTGTCCGGTACGCCAGTGCCGAACCGTCCGTATGAGTTCTGGAACGTGATGCGTTTGATAGACCCGGCGCTCTTTCCAAACTTCAACGCGTACGCGCGACGTTTCTGTGACGCAAGGCACAACGGATTCAAGTGGGACTACAGTGGAGCAAGCCACACGGAGGAGCTGAACACCATACTGACAAAGACGCTCATGCTTCGCCGCACGAAGACGGAAGTACTCACTGAACTACCAGACAAGGAAAGGATCGTGGAGGCTGTTCCGCTCGAGAAACTGGCGAAGCGTGAGTACATGCACGCGGAGCGCGACTTCAGCGACTGGTTAGAGCGGAGCGGCTCCGGCACGAAGAGCAATGCGCTGACCCGGCTGAATACGTTGAAGCAACTCGCGGTGAAGGCAAAGCTACTAGCGTGTCTCGAGTGGATCGCGGACCTGCTGGAGACCGCCGGCAAGGTGGTGGTGTTCTGCCATCACAGAACCACAGTGAAGGCAGTGGAAGCTACCTTTCGTAGCCGGTGTGTATCAGTGTACGGTGGTGTCTCACAGAAGAAACGGCAGGAGGCGATAGACAAGTTCCAAACTGACAAGCGTACAAGCGTGTTTGTCGGGACGCTCGCTGCGGTGGAGGGGATTGACCTGACCGCTGCGTCGGTAGTGGTAATGCTGGAACTGTGGTGGACACCATCCGACCACGAGCAAGCCGAAGACCGCGTGTATCGGATGAACCAAAAAGCTGACGCTGTTCAGGTCTACTACCTGATTGCCGCGGAGACGGTGGAAGAAGACGTGATGGGAATGCTGGACGACAAGCGCGACGTGGTATCACAAGTAGTGGACGGTAAGGCAGCGGCGGAGGAAGCCATGCTGACCACGCTGCTGAAGCGTTACCGGATGCGGACCGGCGCGCAGACCGTATAACGTGGTTGGAAAGGAGCACAGTATGAGACGGAAGGGTAAAGCAATACGGACACGGTTCCCTCAGGTGCCGTTCCGGGTTCCGCTGGACAGGTCACAGTTGACGGAGATACTCATTGACCTGTTGAACATCTACCCGCTCCACGAAGAATGCTTGGATGCAATGCCCTACATCATGCAGCGGCAGGGCTGGGCCGACGAGGAAGCGACGGTCATACGTGGTGAAGCAGCCAGACGTTCAAACTGGAGGAACGTGAACTACATACGGGAGCGGGTGGAGAGCCTCGGCGTGGAAGCACACAAGATGGGTGGTGCCCGGCTGCGGTTACCCGCCGGCAAGGTGAAGATACCGAAGAAGAAACAGCGAGGTGACCCGCGCACACGTGGCAAGAGGCGACGGACGTGCTTCCTGTGTGAACAGAAGTACTACCCAAAGCAGATGCTGTACTCGGAGATATGGGGAGTGTTCGTGTGTATTTGGTGTACACGACTTGAAACGCAACGCAAACGAAAGTGGAGGGAAGAGCGTGACAGAAAAGAAGCACGGAGAAAGCAACGGCAGCAACGGCGGAAGTGGAGAGAGGCAAAGCAACGACAACGCAAACGCAAAGAATCTGCTGAACAGTCGCAAGCTGATGGAATACATGGACATGATGCGGGAGGCAGTAACTAAAGCGGATGGTTCGGAAGTGTTGGTTACCACCACACTGATCGGGAGCATAGCTGCAGATCCTCTGCACGTTGCAGTCATGTTTGCAAACAACCCGAACACGCTGAAGATGTTCCTTTGCCTTGCGCTTGTTGGTGTACGCGAAGCTGTCGGGTACAATCGGTTCGAGCAGATGGTGCGTGATCCTAATAAGCTGGTGGATCATTACACGCAACTGTGCAACAAGATAGAGAGAGACGTCATGGAAGGAGGTGACACTTGGCAGCAATGAAAGCGTGGACATACGATACATTCCCCAAGAACAGAACGGTCTACATCCGGCGGAAGTCACATGGTGGACCGGGTGGGGCAGCAGCGTTGGTGCTTGCGTTCTGTAGCGCAGGCGTGATGGTGATGGCGTCGGACAGGAAGACAGGCAAGGGAACAGCTACGTGGATCACGTGGACGGAACTGTTCCTGTCCTGTGAACAGCACAACGGAAAACCGTGTGCGGGAAAGTGATGAGTATGAAGTCCTTTGACCTGAGACGTTTCTGTGAAGACCACAACATCCCGTACTACACGACGGGATTCAAGCAGTGCAGCCACGGATGGGTTCAACTGGATTGTCCCTTTCCAAGCTGTACTGGCGGGGAAGGACCTCACCTTGGATGGCACGAGGAGAGTGGGGTCTTCAACTGCTGGCGCTGCGGTCGGCACAATGCGGTGGAAACAGTCGCGGCGCTGGGTGGTTTGACATTCGCTGAGGCGCGGGACGTGCTGAAGGAGTATGGCTGGATCCGCAGTGCTCCTGTGGCGCGTCGCCAGTCTGAACGGGTAACACCGGCCGAGTGTAAGCTTCCAGCCGGCACAGGTCCGCTCAAGAGGCTGCACCGGCGCTACCTGAAACGACGCGGGTTCCACCCCATGCGAGTAGCTCAACAATGGGGACTGCTGGCCACAGGCTCCACCGGCTCGTACAAGTACAGGATAGTGGCGCCTATCTTCTACGGAGACCAACTCGTGTCCTTCCAAGCGCGAGACGTGACCGGGCGCAGTCAGCTACGCTACAAGGCTTGCCGTAAGGAAGATGAAGTGCGCCCACACAAGCACTGTCTCTACGGCAGCTGGCTTGTACCGGGCGACACGGTAATCATCGTGGAAGGTATCACTGACGCGTGGAGGCTAGGTCCGGGTGCCGTCGCTACGTTCGGGTTGTCTTACACTACCGAACAGGTGGCGGAACTGGTCAAGTATCAACGACGCTACATACTGTTTGACATGGAACCGGCTGCACAGGTACAGGCTAGAAAGCTAAGCCGCATGCTCGGCCAGTTCGACGGAGTTACGGAGATCGTGGTGCTGGAAAGCGTCAAAGACCCAGCGGAGTTGACGGACAAGCAGGCGCAGACGGTTCGTCGCATGCTACTGGGACTGTGAACAATTCACGCTGTACTTCTGTGCGTGGAAGAGTGGGAAATCTGTGCTCGCCCACTCCAAGCGCACGGAAGGCAGCGTTTTGCGGAGGTAAGTATGGCAGTAAAAGAACTCGTGAAGCTACGCCTAATGGTCAGCGACAAGACCGGCAAAGTGTATCTGGAAAACGAGGACGGTCGTCGTTTGCTCATTCTCACTTCTCCTCAGGCGAGCGCATTATGCGAGGGCATACGGGCGCATGCATTATGCGCGAGCGGCCCTGCGCGCACACCGGCTCCCTTCGGTCGCCGGGTGAAGGCGACGGCGCGTACACGCGCACGTGCCGGCGCACGCGAGAGCATCGATGAAAAGATCATGTCATTCCCCACTACATGGTTAGAACTAGTGAATTGGTTCTACCAAGAACAGATGGCTCGTTGGCCACAATACGTGAAGTCACCCACAAAAGAGACCATCCGCTCTTCACTACGCTCCATAGACAGACTGATACGTATCGACGGATTCGGCTTCAAGAAAGACATACAGCCAACCATACGTTGGGTAGTGGACGACGACTTCTGGTCTCGGAATTGCCTGTCCCTCACTCAGCTGCGGAAGAAGTCGCGGAACGGACTGACCAAGTTTGCGAACATGAACCTGCGCCGTGGTGAGTCTGGTGGGGACGTCGAAGAAGTCAAGTGTCGTGCGCCCAAAACATACGACGTGCTGTCCAAGGTATACAAGGAAATCAGCGGAGCAAAAGTGTCACGTACTGAGCGCGTGAAGCTGTCGCGTATCGCGGAGGACTGGTCACACTACTGGAAGAGCCTACCGGGAGACAAGCAAGCGTCGTCTCCACGGAAAGGTGGGGTCAAGTACTTCCATCGAACTCCCATGTCGCTTGTGCGCGCGTTCGCGGATTACTTACGTGACAGGTTCGGTGACTACACGGATCTTTCCATGGGTGCGTTGGCCGTCACCAGCAAGGTAGGGAGACGTTTCATTGTGAAGGAGGAACGGAGATTGCAAGTGTCGTTCAAAACTGGGAGGAGGCTGTAGTTGAAGATAAAGCGGGAACGGGTGGATGCATCCATCGAACGGCGTATCCTTATCGGGATGATCACTAATACACAGTTCCTCGGGCGTATGGTGCCTCTGTTGAAGGAACTGTCTTTACTGGAGTTACCTTACGGGCGAACTGTCGCGCGTTGGTGCCTGTCACACTACAAGCGCTACAAGAAGGCACCGGGTCGCCACGTGCAGGACTTGTACAACGCGGCTATACGGCGCGGTATGCGTGAAGAAGAGGAGGAGCTCCTCGGTGAGTTTGTTGCGTCCCTGTCCAAGGAATACGCGCAAGGTGAGCTACTGAACGTGGACTACCTCACAGATGAAGCCAAGGAGTTTGTCAACGGTCGCGCAATCGCTATACTGATGGAAGACGTCGGCGCGGAACTCACTCACGGCAACACACGAGCAGCTGAAGCGCGGTTGTCCCTACACAAGAAGCTGGGTCCTCCGGACGTAGCCGGTGTGAATCCACTGCTGGACAAGGACGTAGTTATCGACGCTCTGGACAATGTAGAAGAGGATGATCTCATCAGCTTCCCGGGTGCGTTCGGTAAGCTATTGGAATCTCAGCTTGGAAGGGAGTCACTCATTGGAATACAGGCTCCGGAAAAGCGCGGGAAGACCATGCTCCTCATAGAATTCACAATCCGTGCACTTGCCGCGAGGCGCAACACCGTTTACCTATCCGTTGGTGACATGTCCCAGAAGCAAGTTACGCGCCGGTTCCACGCTCGAGTGAGTGGCAAGCACTGGCTGAGGAAGTACTGTGCTGACCTGCTCGTGCCGGTACTCGACTGCTGCTACAACCAAAAGAATACGTGTGAATTGAGTTGCCGTACATGTACAAAGGGACTGGACATCCACGTACCGGAAGACGACGACGAGAACGAGGAGAAGGACACGGACGAACAGTTTACACCGGAAGAACTCTTCGACAGTGCTCCACGCGGCTACACTCCTTGCTCCGTCTGTGCGGCGCGTGGACGGGACACGTTTGCCGGCGCGGTGTTCTACCGACTCCGTAAGCAGGTGGATCCTCTCACGTGGAGGGAAGGGTTGCGTAACGCGCGCAAGTTCCTGACGCGGTTCCGCGGACGTGACTTCAAACTCGAGTGCTACCCGAACGCGTCTGTGAACGTGAAGGACATCCGAGACCAGTTGGATATCTGGGAGGACGTGGAAGGTTTTGTGCCGGACGTAATTGTCCTTGACTACGCAGACAATCTTGGTCCGGAGGACAAGCGTAAGGAGTTCCGCCATCAACAGAACGAAACGTGGCAGATGCTACGTGCTCTGTCGATGGACAAGCACTGTTTGGTGGTAACCGCGTCTCAGGCCTCTATCGCGGCGCACAAGGCAGTCTCCCAGACAATGGAACACTTCAGCGAGGACAAGCGAAAGTATGCGCACACCACAGGTACGCTTGCCCTGAATCAGACTGGAGAGGAGAAGAAGCAAGGATTGTTGAGAGTAGGATGGTTGGTGTTGCGCGAGGGTCTGTATCACACTGACGAGGAGGTGACAATACTTCAGTGTCATCAGATTGGACGACCGTTGATAGCCTCGTATCACTGACCCGGCTGAAGGTTCGCATGATTCAGTGAGCCGCAAATCGTGTGAGCCAGTATAACGTAAGTGACGGCTCGTGGTGTAGGCCATAACATCAACAGAAAGGAGCATGTATCATGGCAACACTGAAAGCAGTAAAGGCAGCGGCGAAGGAACTCAATAAGGCTATGGGTCTGGAGCCTCCCATCGAAGGAGGCAAGACAGCCAAGTCTTGGTTGGAGGCCATCCGCGAAAACATCGAAGGGCAGCTGGAGGAAGGCGACGAGTTCAAGGACTCAACGGTTGCCATCCTTGAGGAAGCCGGTGTCGATGTCTCTCCGCTGAAGGGTGAGGAGGAGAGCGAAGCGGAGGACGAGGAAGAAGAGACCGCTGAAGACGACGAGGAAGACGAGGAAGCGGAGGACAAGGAAGACGACGAGGAAGAAGACGAGGAAGAAGACGAGGAAGAAGACGAAGACGAGGAAGGCGACGAAGACGAGGAAGGCGACGAGGACGAGGAGTCTGAGTTCAACGTCGGCGACGAGGTATCCTTCACTCACGACGAGGACGGGGATCTTGTCGGAACGGTAACGGCGGTCAGCGACGACGAGTTGACTGTCAACGCGGAGTACGACGGGGAAGAGTACGAGTACCCGGTTGACCCGCAGGAGGCTGAGAAAGTGGCGGCAAAGAAGAAGAGCACAGCGAAAGCAAAGAAGACGACGACGAAGAAAGCGACGAAGGACACCGGCACCAAGAAGACCACGAAGAAAGCGACAGCGAAGGCAAGCGTGGAGAAGAGCCGGTACGGCCACCGCGAGGGTTCGGTGGGCGCCATACTCGACGACCTGTTCGCCGAGGGTACGACGGCAGCAGCTGCTGTGAAAGCACTGAAGAAAGCCAAGAAGTGCACGGACTCGGCCGCGAACGGCCACTTCCGCGCTCACAAGAAACGTCTGGACCGGTTGGTGGGGATCACCGAGAAGGGCGACACGTTCAAAGCCAAGAAGAAATCGCTCTAATCCACGCAGTAACATGCTTGGACTAGGCTAGCAAATATCACGGAAGCCGGACTTGCTACACTATGCAGGTCCGGCTTTTCGTGCGTATTGGAGGGGACAGTGAAGACTGAACATGGAAACGCAATCGCGAGTATGCTCCAGCGTGTTTTCCTTGGTGGAAAGATCGAAGAGTGCCTGTTGGTCTTTGACGACGGCACAGCACACGTTGAAGCGATCGACCTGAGTAACACGGTATACCTCATGTGCGCGGTCGAAGTGCCGGACGCAAAGAAAGCCACACTTGGCATCGGCGACCTTGGTCTGCTGTGCAAGTATCTTGGTGACGCGGAGGGACCGGTGTCACTGGAGCCTAGCGAGTCACGCCTCACAGTCAAGCGCAGAGGACGTGGGATGATACGCTGTCAGCTACTGGAACCAAAGGAAGTACCGACCGCGTTGGAAAAACCGGGTGTCGCTGCCGAGAAGCTGTCGAAGGGCATACAGACTACGCTCACGCTGAAGGAGAGCAAGGTAGCTGATCTACTGTATCACATCAATCTCGTTCGCAGTAAGAGCGTGTTCCTCGGCGTAGCCGGTGGAACCGTGATGGCGCAGAGCAGCCCCAAAGACGCACAGCAGTTCAAGCTGACACTTGGCAAAGTAGAAGCTGACGATATGCGCACGGAAGTGTATGGAGAGTTCCTGACCGCCGTGCTGCAGGTGCTGACGTTCGGGGAGAAGGACGAGGCACCGGAACTCGGTCTGAGTGACGGCGGTCCCGTAGTGATAAGTCAGGGTGGACAGTTCCTTTGGGCGCTGACACCGGTGGCCAGCTGATGGGAATCAGTTCATTCACTGGTGGCCGACGTTCACGCGTAGAGCGGTTCGGCAAGGCAGCGAAGGGTAAGACCACCCAACGCGAGTTACGCGAACTGGAGGAACACCTACTGGAACCAGAGCCAATTCCGCGTTACACTGGTGAGCAACCACCTGTACAGGGAGTTGCGGCGCGAAGCGTGAAGCTGGTGTTCCCTACTGAACAAGCGACGGAACTGTTCCGCAAGTACTTCTCAGTGACACAGTACGTGGAGCAGTGCTGCTATCGCTTGGACATGCTAACTCTGTTCCTGGAAGCACTTGAAGAAGGGATGATCGTGTATGAGGACGAAGCGCAAATGTTCACTTTCGCTAAGCGAAGATATCGTAAGGGAAAGTCGCGCGTGGGTGGAAGGAAACGCCGGGTGTCAGTGCGGACCCGGCACAGGTAAGTACCTGTCCCCGCGGATCAGTTCGGAGATACCGGACTGTTCCATGCCGCTGACGTTCGACCAGTACAACTACTGTAGCCTTGGATGTCTGTACTGCTTCGCGTACTTCTTCAAGTCGAACAATCCCGCCATCCGGGAGATCACGTTGAAGTCCGTGAACGTGGACAAGATGATTGCTAACATGCAGGGACGCGGGACGAAGGGCGGTCTCGGCCGCGTGATGTACCGTCTCTTCTATGAGAACAAGTTCCTGCTGCACTGGGGTGGGTTGGCTGACCCGTTCTGCCAGTTTGAAGCAGCGAACCGCGATGGTCTCAAGTTGATAGACGCGCTGGGGGAGATGGACTATCCGTGTCTGTTCAGCTTCAAGGGAGGAACGGTATTCAAGAAGCAGTACCTCCGCACGTTCGAGCGATACGCGGATCAACAGAACTTCGCGTTCCAAGTGTCTATTATCACCGGCGACGACGAGAAAGCAAAGCTGGTGGAGATCGGTGTGCCGTCACCTTCCAAGCGCATTGAAGCCATCCGACGGCTGAGCGCGATGGGGTACTGGACAATCCTGCGACTGCGACCATACATCATCGGCATCAGCGAACACGGCATCGAAAGTTTACTGGAGCGTTCGCTTGAAGCCGGCATACGTGCGGTCTCCATGGAGTTCTTCGCTATGGACATGCGGTGTAACACTGGTATGCGGGAACGGTACGAGTGGATTGCGAAGCTGGTCGGCGTTGACGACCTGCAGTCCTACTTCAAACGGCTCAGTCCAAGCGAACGTGGCGGTTACATGAGACTGAACAGGTTGGTGAAGGAACAACACGTCAGGACAGTGTACGAGTTCTGTGTCGAGAACGATCTGGTATTTGCCTGCAGCGACCCTGACTTCAAGGAACTGAACATGAGCGGTTCCTGTTGCGGTATGCCGGACGACTTCCCTAACAACCGGGGAGTCGAGAACTGGACGCGGCATCAGCTTACGTTTCACCTGAAGGAGTGCCGGCGCAAGTATCACGAGACGGGTGAACCCCAGTACCTGACGTTCAACGAGGTATACCCGGACGACGTCCCATACCTGAACGAGGGAACACGCGCATACATGAACTTGGCTGTAGGTCTGTCCAGTCGCTGCGAAGCTGACCGGGCGAACCTTACGTTCCGCTTGCTACTACAGGAACAGTGGAACAACCTACGCAGTCCAGCGAATCCACGGAACTACTTCCATGGAAAGCTGTTACCGGTCGGATTGGACAACGACGGCAACTTGCGGTTCAGGTACGCACCATCCGAGTACGAGGAGCGCTGGTTGGATGAAGGTATTATACTTAGTGGTAGGTGACATCGTCTGGTTGGGATGGCACAACTGGCGGGTGTCTATATGGAAACGTGACCCGGTGCGTGACGCGGCCGCACCATACAAGTGGGTGCTGCGGGTCGGTCCGCTCTGGGTAAGGAGGAAGCTGTGAAGGTAGGACTGTTGAGTTTACGGTGGTGTCAGTACGGAGGCTGGCCTACGTACAAGCGCCACATGCTACATGCACTGGAGGCAACGAAGGGCATCGACGTTCACTCGCTGAGCGTGGATAAGCCTGCCGGCGCGAGTAAGTGGGTTGACGTGCTGGAAAGCGCGGATCAGCTCGACGAGTACGACGTCGTTCACTTGGACAATGCCGTATGTGAAAAGACACCGGATCCCATACTGGAAACGTTGCGGTCACTGTCGCGGGAGCACAGGTTGGTGGTGACAATCCACGACCCTACGGAGATTCGCAAGAAGAAGACCCGGCGCTGGCTGTCTCTTATTTCGCGCACGGCTCTGTTCGTGTTCATCCGGGACAGTGTTGCCCGGGCAGACTGTTCGCAGTTCCTCCAGCATCGACAGGTGGTGCTGCATCCGTACAAGCGCGAGAGTGACGGGATACTGTCCGGTAAACGTGTGGTGGCAACCAGCCGGGTGGACTTCGACAAGAACACCAAGCTGATACTGGACGCGGACTGTGGAGTGGAGATACACACCGGCTATGTCAATCACATTTACGACTACGAAGAACTGGGCGGGATTCGCAAGATGGATTGTTACAAGGGCAGCTTCAAGACACCAGCCGATGTCTATCCCGGTGCGTGTGCGCTTGTGGACATGTCCACGATTCACATGGACGGAGGCGGCACGCAGTACACGTTCCTTGAAGCAATGGACTACGGTCTCACGCTCATCTGCAACGCGGGATGGGCGACAGGTTCCAAGGATGAACTGAAGCCGGGGGATCATTACATCGCGGTCTCCACAGCCAAGGAACTGCGGCAGGCTGTGCGCCGGGCACGTAAGGACTGGGAAGACACGGACAACGGACCTCGGTACGAGAGTATCCTGCATGCCCACTCACACCGTCGCATCGGGAAAACGTATAAGTCCCTGTTCCAGTCCTGGCAGGACGGCTCAGCATCCGTTCAGGACGCCTCAGGAAACACTGGTATCAACCGTTGGCTGTGAGGTGAACAATGCCATTACCGAACAACATCCAAGTGGAACTTGTACAGGGATGCAACCGGTGCTGTGACTTCTGTGGAATTCACTCGCTGGGAAAGCAGGCGCGGAAGCCGAAGTTGATGCCGCTGGAACTAGTAACTGAGTTGGCTGTAGGGCTGGGGAAGTGGAAGGGATTTGACCGGAAGCGGGTGGAGTTCGCTATGCACGGAGAGCCTACGCTGTTCCACAATCTTGCGATGCCGATTATTGCGTTCCGGGCAAACTTACCGCAGGCCCAACTCCAACTGACCAGTAACGGTATTGTGCCGCGTAAGTGTGGCGCCGGGTATGTAGCGCAACTGTTCGCGGATGGGCTGAACATACTGATCCTGGACATGTACTCACACCAGGAAGAGACGGTGGAACTGGCGAAAGAAGCCAAGGCAATCGACAACACAATACAGGTCTATGACTACTACCGGCACAGCTTCAATCCCTATCACTACCACAACCAGCACGTGCGCGTGATTGTGCTGATGCGGAACCTTGGAGCGGAGTCCGGTAAACGCGCTGCGCGCAAGATACTGAACCACGCAGGCAACGCGAACGCCAAAGTACTGAAGCACAAGTATGGTGTGGAGCCACTGCGTGCACCACTTCAGAAGAAGTGTTCGCGCCCCTTCCGCGAGATCGTCGTGCACCACGACGGAACGATCCCGGTATGCTGTCTGGACTGGAGACACGAGTGCATCATGGGGTCATTCCCGACCAGCGGCTCACTCGAAGAGATCTGGAACGGTGAACTTTTCGGCGCAGCGCGTAAGCTACTGTCTTCAGGTAACCGGTCATTCGTGCCTTGCTATCGCTGTGACTACAACGGAGGGTTCCGTCTTGGTCTGTTACCAGAACCATGGCCGCGCACCAAGAACGCGCTCAAGAAACTGGAGGAAGTATGGATCACCCACAATCGTGGTAGCGGTGACCCGTTCCACGCAGGGGAATACTACAAGCGACGGAAAGGAATACGGGACTTCGTATGAATGCAAACACCATACAGATATTCATCAACTCGTCGCGCCGGGCAGACCGCGTGGTAACTCTTGAACAGTTACCGCGCAACTGGCGACGCTCTACGGCAGTTGTCGTTCCACGTAACGAGGCACGCGACTACTACGCGACGTGCAAGGGATGGGATGTCGTTGCTATGCCAGCGGACGTGCCACCGTATGTATCTTCACAGCGACACTGGGTGATGCAGACGGCGCGGGTGCCCTTCGTGTTCATCATGGATGATGACTTGGTGTTCAAGACACGCGGTGCAGACGGTAAGCTGAGGAACTCCACGCACGAAGACATGTCACGTATGCTATCGCTGGTTGCGCGGTTTACACGCAAGAAGAACGTCGGAGCTATCGGCATTAGCCACACGTTCGTCAACGGATTGAGCAAGGACAAGGACGTGCTGTCACCCGGCGCGATAGGCTCATGCTTTGTGCTCAATCGTGAAGCCTACGTACGCGAGGGTTGCGTAATGAGCGACTTCGAACCTTGGCTGCTGCATCAGCATTACATTAACATCCAACTACTCTCCAAGGGATACGATACCTACGTGTTGATGGCTCACGCATTTGATCAGACCATCAACGTAACCGGTGGTGTCTCGCGTTACAGGACACCGGCGCTGCTGGAGAAGGTATGCCAGTATCTGGCTGACAAGTATCCGGACTACGTCACCGTCACGGAGAAGACCAACAATCCAAGCGCATGGCCGGGATTCCCGGTAGCGGAGGACGGTAAGGTTCACGTAGCAAACATCAAAGTCGCGTGGAAGAAGCTAGCGGAACACGGTAAACGGCAACGTCATAAGGGTATACGGGAGTTCGTATGACCAACACGCAGTTCTTCTTTTGGCCGGAAAAGAACACCACGGCATCGCCACGGCATCGCAACACCAACCGGCGCAAGAAGCTATGCCGGGTAGACTGCAAGCTGTTCCGTACATGCGAGTCACCAAACATGAAACCATCCGGCGAAGGCAAGCGCAAGGTGCTGGTGATTGCGGAGGCTCCCGGTCGCGTGGAGGACGAGCGTGGTGTTCAACTTGTAGGCAAGAGCGGCAGGCTTGTCCGTAGGGAGATGCGTTCGATTGGGTTTGACTTGGATCGCGACTGCATCAAACTGAACGCGATAAACTGTCGTCCGCCAGACAACCGCAAGCCAACGCGGGTGGAACTGGAGGCTTGCCGGCCACATACGTGGAAGGTAATCAATGAATTCCAGCCGCACGTCATCCTACTGTTTGGTGGGATCGCCGTGGATTGCTTCCTGGGTCACAGATGGAAGCGTAATCTGCGAGGTATCAGCCGCTGGCGTGGATGGCATATCCCGGACAGGGAAGTCAACGCATGGGTATGTCCGCTATTTCACCCGGCTTACATCATTCGCAGTAGCAGTCCACCGGGTGCCGCCACGATATTCAGCCATGACTTGGAGCGTGCTCTCAAGTTGGTGGACAAACCACTGCCGACATGGGAGGACGAGCGTGAATGCGTGAGGATTATCCGTGACGAAGACCGGGTTGTCCGCTTCCTAACGTGGCTCGTGGACAAGAGACGGCCGAAGGTTATCGCGTTTGACTATGAGACAACCGGGCTGAAGCCGCACAGGGATGGGCACAGGATCGTGAGTGCGTCTGTAGCATACTCGAAAACGAAAGCCGTAGCCTTTCCTATGACCCACGCTGTCGAGAGTGCCTTCGTCCGCCTGCTTCGCGACAGGCATATCAAGAAGATTGCACAGAACCTGAAGTTTGAGGAAGCGTGGAGCCGGGTCTGTCTCGGGACGAGAGTACGTGGATGGGTATGGGATTCAATGGTAGCTTCTCATGTACTGGACAACCGGTCTGGTATCACAGGACTCAAGTTTCAAGCCTACGTTCAGTTCGGTATACTGGACTACTCCAGCCATATCGAGCCATACTTGGAAAGCCGAGGACCGGGTGGTGCGAACGCTTTCAATCGCATAGACAAAGTGGATATGGATGAGTTACTTCTCTACAATGGCATGGACTCGTTGCTTGAGTATCGACTTGCTATGAAACAGCGAAAGGTTCTTCAATGATCAAAGCTACACGTAAGGACGCGTACAAGCTGCTGCACGACGGAGTAGTCACGCTAGCTGAAGTAGAAGCTACTGGTATCACAGTAGACGTGGACTTCGCCGAGCAACAGGTAGATGAGCTCAGCAACGCCATTACCGTGATGGAAGAACGTCTTGACCGTTGCTCGGAAGTCAAGCTGTGGCGCCGTCTCTATGGTGCACAGAAGTTCAAGTTAGCTAGTGACACGCAGCTGCGCCGGGTGCTGTTCACCGAACTGAAGCACGACTATGAACGAGAGACGGAGAGCGGATTGCCGAAGGTGGATGACGCGGCATTGTCTGCAATAGGCACGACGTTCACCAAGCGTTACTCGAAGTGGAAAAAACTTGTGAGTACGCGCACACGACTGCAAGGCATATTGACAGAGACGATCAACGGTGTCATGCATCCCTTCTTCCAGTTACATACGGCGCGCACCTACCGTTCCAGTAGCGAGGATTACAATTTCCAGAACATGGATCGCCGCAACTTGGAGAAAGCTGAACTCGTCCGGCGCTGCTTCATACCGCGTGTTCACAAGCGTAGTCGCAAGCGTGGACGTCTCGGTGAACTGGATTACTCCCGCTTGGAAGTGATGGTCTCCTGCTGCTACCACCACGACCCAGCGTTGATAGCTGATGTCACTGACCCGAAGCGTGACATGCACAGAGACATGGCGGAAGAGTGTTACCTACTGAAGCGTGGACAGGTGAACAAACCAATACGTGACTGCTCCAAGAACAGTTTCGTGTTCCCGGAGTTCTACGGAGACTACTTCCGCGACTGTGCAAAGAATCTGTGGAACGACATCACTAAGCGCGACTTGGTGACAACAGACGGTGTGCCGCTGATGGAACACTTACGGGACGAGGGTATCAAGACCTACAAGAAGTTTGAGAAGCACATCGAAGCTGTGGAGCACGACTTCTGGCACAAGCGTTACACGGTGTACAACAAATGGCGTGAGGACTTGTACAAGTTCTATCTGCGACACGGTTACGTGGATATGCTAACCGGCTTCCGTTGCTATGAACCTATGAAGCGCAACGAAGCGTGGAATCGGCCGATCCAAGGTAGCGCATTTCACTGTCTACTGTGGTCGTTGATTCAACTGAACCGCTGGCTGAAACGCGAGAAGATGGAGTCATGCATCATAGGACAGATACACGACTCCATTGTCAACGACTACCAGCCGGATGAAGTAGGACTCGTGTTACAGCAGGCACAGCAAATCATGTGCGTGGATATACGCGAAGCGTGGAAGTGGATTATCGTGCCGCTGGAAGTGGAAGCTGAACTCGCGCCGGTTGGTGGTAGCTGGTTTGACATGGAGAAAGTGAGGATAGCCGATGCCTAGAACAATACATGCAAAGACGCACAGAGGGTACGGTCCACGCGGGTGCACGGACGAGACGCTGTTCCCGTTCGGTAAACACGAAGGTAAACCGTTGAAGGATGTACCCGACGACTACTTGGAATGGCTGTACAACCAAAAGTGGTCGAAGGAGTGGCTCGGAGTTTACAACTACATTGTGCGCATGCACAAGAAAGGAGCACTCCCCTTCAAAGACACGATCCTGAGGAAGGAGGACTTGTGATCACGGAAGAAGAGGAGAAGTACATCGAGAACCTGCGCCGGTCAAACGCAGTAGCGGAGTACATTGACTACTTGATGGTTGGTCGTCCGTGGAGCAACATTGTCTCGAAGGGAGAGTTACTACATAGTGAAGAACGACAACGAAGGAGGAAAGCCAGATGGCATCGCTTGCTGAACGCTATCGCCCGAGGACGCTGAAGCAGTTCGCGCCGGTTGCAGAAGCTGACGTGGTAGAAGCTGTTCGTCGCGTGTTGAAGCGACACCGGGACAAGATACCCAAAGCATTCTTGCTGACGGGACAGTCCGGGTGCGGTAAGACCACACTGGCTTACATCATCGCAAAATGGCTCAAGTGTCATGGACGCGACTTTCACGAGTGTAACGCTTCCGACTACCGTGGAATCGACGCTGCACGGGAGATACAAGAACGAGCAAGGTTGGTTCCTCTCGAGAGTGCGTGCCACGTTTGGTTACTGGACGAGTGTCATGGCCTGACTCCACAGGCTCAGGAGCTATTGCTCAAGACAGTGGAGGACGGTCCGGAGTACGCGTACTTCGTGTTTGCTACCACGGAACCAGAGAAGCTGAAGCCAACACTCAAACGTCGCTGTACAACGTTTGAGTTGAAGCCGCGCACGGAGGAGGGTATCCTACATCTACTGGAAAGCGTGTGCAAGCGTGAACACGCAACTGTGGTGGAGCAAGCACTACAGCAGATCGCCGACGACGCGATGGGTTCACCCGGCATAGCATTGTCAATCTTGGAAGCTGTCATTGACGCGGAACCGAAGCACCAGCTGGCGATCGCCAAGCGCACAGCGGAAGAGAAGTCCAAGGTGATTGAATTGTGCCGTGCGCTGATGGGCGGTAAGAACTGGAAGACGATCTCCGGTATACTACGCTCACTTGAGGACAGGGACGCAGAATCCGTGCGACGCAACGTACTCGGTTACTGCAACGTGATACTGTTGAAAACGACAGGAGACAAAGCCAAGGCAGCGTACGTGGTAATGGATTGTTTCAGTGAGCCGGTGTTCAATACCGGGAAGGCTGGCTTGTCCTTGGCTGCTTACGCGGCTACGGTCGGTATTGGCTGAGTGCCGGCATGTCCCGTCAGGTATAACATGAATAGGAAGGAGTACATTGTATGAAGGACACACCAGTTACAGCGATTGACCCTGATGCTCTGGATGTGGAGTGGCTGGAACACGCGAACACCACACTGGAGGCATGTGAAGCCTTGGCTGATGCGCGGTACGAACGTGATATGGTCAAGGTGACGTTGGATGAGTTCCGCGCTGACATGGACGAACAGCTGCGCTCCAGGATGGAGAAGCCAACGGATACGGCCGTGCGCCGGGCACGTGAGCGTGACCCTATACATCGCAAGTGGGTGCACGCGCTAGTGAAAGCGGAACGCAGAGTTGGCCGCATGGAAGCATTCGTGAAAGCATTGGACAGACGGTGCACCGCACTGGAGAACCTGTCTCGCTTGCATGGGACACAGTACTTCGCTGGGCCATCGGCGCCACGTGACCTCGGCGCTGAACATAAAGGCATGGGTGAGGTCATGCGAAACAGAGTAAGGGAGAAGATACGACGTGAGATACAGGTAAAGAAGCCGGTCGGTAAGCAACGCTCACGGCGGACGAGGTGAGCCAATGAACAAAGTAACAGTAGTGGTAATCGTCCTAGTTACACTGTTCCTGCTTGCGCCGGTGTGGTTCTACCTGATAGCAAAGGTAGTTGCTGCCGGCGCAGCGCGTGGATGGTGGCTGGGACAGAGGAAGGAGAAGAGCGATGTTCAAGATTGACATGCTCAGCAAAGTTGAAGACAGCGTGACGGGATTCAAAGGCACAGTCACTGGCAGGACGGAGTACGTAACCGGGTGCCGCCAGTACTTGGTACAATCAAAGATGAAGAAAGGAGAGAACAAGTACCCGGATGCACGTTGGATTGACGAGGACCGGCTCGTCGTGAAGGGTAAGCCGGAAGTAGTGGAGACCACAACGAAGAAGGGTAAACCGAAGGGCGGTCCGCAGCAGTTTGCGGCACCCGTAAAGTAAGGAGGAGTTAGTATGCCAAGGAAGAAGGCAAAGAGCAAGGGACGGCGCGGTTACGTTGATCCGGGTAAGACACGGAGTCGCGCTGACGACCGCAAACGAACAGGTGGGCCCAGCTACCTGCAGGTACCGGACGGAGTGGAACGGTTCGTGCCAGAACTCCCGAAGGGTAAGAAGACAGTAAAGGCTCACTTGGATGTCATACCGTACGAGGTATCATCGAAGTCACACTTGGACGGCATCGAACCGGGCGACTGGTGGTATCGCCGTCTGTTCTCGATTCACGTAGGTATCGGTGTCGACGAAATCAGCGTCGTGTGTCCGCGGAAGACACTGGGTAAACCGTGTCCCATCTGTGAAGACTACGACAAGCTGCGCCGAGCGGACGACGCTGACGAGAAGGAAGCCGACGCGTTGCGGCCGCGTGAACGCGAACTGTTCTGTGTGATCGACCGTGACGACGAAGACTCCGGCGTACAGGTCTTCAACTACAGCACCCACCTGTTCGGTAAGGTGCTGGAGAAGGAGATTCGCGAAAGCGACATGGACGGCGTAGGTGGCTTCATGAATCTCGAAGGAGGATTCACACTGGCCATACGGTTCAGTGAAGAGAAGCGTGGTGGCTACACGTTCCTGCAAGCGGATAGGATCGACTTCGAAGAGCGTGACGACCTGGACGAGGATACCCTGGACGACGCGGTGGATCTGGACGAGTGCTTGAAGATCCTCTCCTACGACGAACTGGCGAAGCTGTACAACGAGGGTTCGCTAGACGAGGACGAGGACGAGGACGAGGACGAGGACGAAGACAAAAAGCCTCGCTCCAAGCGCAGCAAGCGTAAGCCCAAACGTGACGAGGAAGACGAGGAGGAGGAAGACGAAGACGAGGACGAGGAGGAAGAAGACGAAAAGCCTCGTCGTTCCAAGCGCACAACCAAGAAGAAGACTACCCGGCGTAAATCCAAGTCCGAGGACGAGGACGAGGAGGAGGAAGACGAGGACGAGGATGCCATCGACGATGACGATATCCCCGATGGCTGCGTCCGGTGTACAGCCTGCGAAGGAAGCGGCAAGAACTCGAAGGGCAGGCGCTGCCCCATCTGCAAGGGTAAAGGTTACGTAGAAGACGAGGAGGAGGAAGACGAGGAGGAGGAAGACGAAAAGCCTCGTCGTTCCAAGCGTAGCACCAAGCGCAGCACCAAGCGCAAGCCCAAGGACGAGGAAGAAGACGAGGAGGAAGACGAGGACGAGGATGAGTGGGACGAGGACGAGGAGGAGGAAGACGAAAAGCCTCGTCGTTCCAAGCGTAGCAAACGCAAGTAGACTCACCTCACAGTAAGTAGGAGCTAGCGCCGGGTGACCATGTGTTGCCCGGCGCTACTTCACTCAGGAGAATTCTATGCCACGGACAAAGCACAAGGGACAGCCTGACGTCTTACAGAGCAGTGCACTTCCCGTAGCCACCGGTAAGTTGGTTCCCACCGGCTCCACGCTTTTCAACCTTGCTTGCTCGGATAATCCGTTTGGTGCCTTCGCTCTCGGCACAATCAACAATGTAATCGGTGACAGTAGCAGCGGTAAGACAATACTGGCACTGTCTGTATTTGCAGAGATGTCCCGTATCAAACGGTTCCACGACTATCGCTGCATCTACGACGACGCGGAGCAGGCCAACCAGTTCGATGTAAGGTATCTGTTTGGTGAACGCTGTGCCCACCGCATTGAACCACCGAGCGTTGACAAGGACGGCTACTCGTCTCACAGCGACACGATGCAGGACTTCCACTACCACGTACTGGATGCCGTTGAGCAGGGTGACCCATTCGTCTACATCCTAGACAGTCTGGATGCACTGGACGACACTGCTGACCAAGAGAAAGTGGAAGTCCAACGCAAGGCACACAAGAAAGGTGAGGACAGTTCCGGCACGTACGGCATGTCCAAAGCCAAGAACGCGTCGTGGATTCTCCGCAACCTGAAAGCCAAGATCAAGAAGACGTCTAGTATGCTTGTGGTTATCAGTCAAACACGCACGAACATCAGTCCGGGTAGCTTTGTTCCCAAGACACGCTCCGGCGGCAAGGCACTCAAGTTCTACTCCACGCATGAGCTATGGACTGCCGTACGTGGACAGATATCTCGTCAGGTTCACGGGAAGAGCCGACAGGTCGGCGTGGAAGTGCGCGTCAAGTGGACGAAGAACAAGCTGATTGGAAAGACACGCACAGTGGACTTCCCCGTCTACTACGACTACGGTATCGACGACATTGGCTCATGCGTAGACTGGCTGGTAAGGGAGGGTGTATGGATCAAGCGAAAGCAGACCGTGATTGCGCGAGGACTCGGGATCAAAGGGACGAAGGACAAACTGATTCGACTCGTGGAAGAACGCGGACTGGAGCGCGAGCTACAGAAAGTGACCGGTCGCGCTTGGCTCAAGATTGAAGAGCAGTGCAAACTGCACAGGAAAAGGAGATACTGAAGTGAGAACGACACTGAACCCGGACGTGTTCCAAGTCATGTACACGCAGGAGCGCGGTGAGCGACCACTCACGGAGTTGGTGCCCCTCGGGCGTACCCTTTACTTTGTGAAGGAACCAGACGGCGCATGGGTACCCTACGGCTTCGATAATGAACCGCTGCCCGACGCTCGCCGTTTCATCGTGACAGTGACACCAATACTGGAAGAGAAGAAGAAGGTGCGTTTGGGTAGATGTATAGTATGCCTCGGCTCATTCCCTTTACACAAACTATACGTGGTCAACTCCACGGGAGGTGCACTTGCGTATGAGTGTAAGCAGTGTCACCGGTACATGCCCGCACTTGGAGTTCCAGTAGACATTGAACCATGAACCTGTCTCCTACCATAGTGCTGGATTGTAACTACCTCGGCTATCAGGCAATGTACACGATGCGCGACCTGAAGTTCGGGGATACACCTACGGGAGTGACGTACGGATTCCTCGCCCGGCTACTGTCGCTGGCGTGGATGTTCCGAACCAACGACATCGTGTTCTGCTGGGACAGTAAGCACAGCATCCGCCGCAAGAAGCACGATTTCTACAAGCGACACCGGCGCACACGTGAGCTCACCAAAGCGGAGCGGATTGCTATGCAGCAGACGTACAAGCAGTTCAACACACTGCGTAGGGAGATACTGCCAGCCATTGGCTTCCGGAACGTATTCGTTCAACGCGGGTGTGAAGCTGACGACCTAATGGCTAAGCTAGTGGACAGCTGCCTTGGAGACTACATACTGGTATCATCCGACGAAGACCTGTACCAACTACTGCGTCCCTACGTGCGAATCTACAATCCGTCAGCCAAGCGCATGATCACAACACGGTCATTCAGGAAGAAGTATCACATCCGGCCGGAGCAGTGGCCGCTGGTCAAAGCAATCGCCGGTTGCAAGAGTGACGAAGTGCCCGGTGTCAACGGTGTCGGTGAAGTGTTTGCCTGTCGGTACATACGCGGACGCTTGGAACCCAAGTCCAAGGTAGTGCAGAAGCTGAGGACACGTGAGAGTGAGGACATCATTGAGCGCAACCTGTGGCTTGTGACGCTGCCGCTGCCGGCCACAAAGGCACTGGAACTGCAACGTAACGAATTTGACATGGACGGTCTTGTCTCTGTATGCACTGAGCTAGGAATGGCTTCTTTCCTAGACGAAGAGCGCATGGAGCAGTGGGACGGTATGTTCCACGACAAGTTCAGTCCCGTAGGCATAGAAGTAAAACAACCAAGGAGGAAGCGATGGAAACGGTCACAACCTACATAGGCATTGACAATGGTGTAAGTGGCAGCATTGCCATACTGCCGTCGAACGGGAGGACTGTCTTTGCACCCATGCCTACAAAGCGAGAGCAGAATTATACCAAGCGCAAGGACAACATCACACGTATCGACCACGAGGAGTTCTACTCACTGATAAGTGAATGCAATCCTACGCGCACGCGTGTATTCGTGGAGCGACCGATGGTGAATCCCGGCCGATTCAAAGCAACCCGGTCAGCTCTGCGCGCATTGGAAGCTGTGCTGGTAGTGCTGGAGGAAGTGGGTCTGTCTGTTCAGTACATGGACTCCCGGCAATGGCAGTCCGCTCTACTGCCGAAGGGATGTAAGGGTGCTGAGCTGAAGCGAAAGAGCCGGGACATCGGCTGTCGTCTGTTTCCGCACTTCCGTAAGCTGATACAGAAGCACAAGGACGCGGACAGTCTGTTGATCGCAGAGTACGCAAGGAGGAACGCACTGTGAGTGTTAGACAGAGACTACCAGCTACAAGGCATAGCCTGACGCACAAGGCAAGGATCATAGTGGACCCGGACAATCGCAGTGAGGATGTACGCTTGTACATCACTGCTGGATGGGATGCACAGAACATACTACGGGAGTTCTTCCTGGAAGGTGAACTGGACATCGTCCGTGCATACGACGACTGGGCAATCTCATGCAGCATATTATTGCAGTCGCTGTGGACTTCAGATGACTTAGTCCTCAAGTTCATCGGAACTAACCGTCCTCCTCACGGTAAGTGCGTTGTAGATGAACATCAGGGAGACACACGCATACGCAGCTGCCTGAGTATACCGGACTACACTGTCCGCTGGCTTGGCTTGCGCTTCGGTAGCAATTCATTGAAGGAACGGCTGGTGTTGGAAAGGAGACTGTGAACCAATGAATGGACTGCTTGTCTTGTTGGTGGTGCTGGTAACTTACTTCGGCATAGTAATCCTCATACGGATGAAGCACATCGTGGATTGCCTCATCGCAATATACAGGAAGCTGCAGTGAGCCTGAACCAACTACGTATACAGAACATCCAGTCTCACAAGGACACCACGCTGGAGCTCTCTCCGGGAGTGAACGCTATCCTTGGCGTAACGGACAGCGGAAAGTCCGGTATCCTACGTGGTGTGCGCTGGTGGCTGTTCAACACTGGAACGGGTCTGCACTCTCACTGGGGAGGGGAACACCGGGTCACCGGTGAGTTTGACGACGGAACCCGCGTGGCGCGCTTGCAGTTCAAAGGTAAGAACGGCTACCGGCTCAGACTTAGCGATGAGGAACTCGAGTTCAAGAAGGTGCGCAGCGACGTGCCGGCTGAAATACAGAAGGCACTCAGCATCGGCACTATCAACTGGCAGAATCAACACGACCCCACCTTCCTGTTCTCGGAGAGTCCTCCGGCCGTCGCGAGACGGCTGAATCGTTTGGCGAATCTGGAAGTCATCGACAAAGCCTATCGGTTCTTCAACTCAGCGAAGACACGTGCCTCCCGCGAGTTGGCCGTAGAAGAGTCTCGGCTGAAAGAACTGCAAGCGGAGGAAGCCGGTTACACGTATCTCGGTGAAGCCGAAGCGTTGCTTGACACTGCGGAACGCGCAGCGCGTAAGCTGGGCAAGGCTAACCGCAAACTCGCGTCGTTGGATAAGTGCGTGTCTGTGCTGAGGGAGTGGACACGTGTACGCGCAAAGAAAGACACGCTGGAAGAGGCACACGAAAAGCTGCAGGAGTTGGAAGCAGCGCAACAGGTTTTGAAGTATGTATCTGCGGAGCAGCGCCGGGTTCTACTGGTCGGCCAGACTCTGGCTACTCAGCTGCGGACGTTGAAGAACGCTCGTGCACAAACTGAGCGGCACGAAACAGAGTACTCCCGATTGGTTCCCGAGCGCTGCCCGCTTTGTGAACAACCGTGGCCAAAGGAGAAGTAGAAGTGAAGACACCGGAAGAGAAGAAGGCAGCAAGACGCGTGGAAGTGCGGATGATCATAGCGTTCCTAGTGTTCGGCGTGGCGTCCGCTTGGTTTGGTCTCTCCACTGAGAGAGACAGATACGTGTGGATTGGTATACTGCTGATCCTGACGTTTCTTGGTGGAGTAGGTGACTTGGTGAAACGTGAACCCTAGCTCCGAGCAAAGCGAGGTAGTTGTGAAACGATTTTGTTGAATGCTGATTGGAGGACAACGTGAGACATCTGAAAATGACACTGAAAGTTGAACTGATGGCGGGGACGGATATACGGGACGCCTGCTGCGACATCTGCGAGATGGCGAACCGCGTGGGTTGCCTAGTGGAGGCGGATTGCAACGGCGTGAAGCTATGGGCGTATGAGGGCGACAACCCGCTGAAGCTAATGGACGCCTATCACGCGGAACTGAAGACAACGCATAGGGTGAAGATCGCAAAATGCTGAGTACACCCAACGCCGAAGTTCGCACTCCGAGCGAAGAGAGGTAGTTGTGAAACGATTTGTTCGACATCCCGAACGTCTAGGCGAAGGCCGTGCGCAGGACTTGAACGGCCACTTGACGCAGATGGGCGAAGTGACTGCCCGACGGGGATTGAGGTCCGCGCTTCCGCTTGCGGTCGAACGCAAAGTATTGTGCATACAGCCGAGCGGCGGCACATCCGGCGCTGCCGTCCTCCTTGGGATGTCGAACGCACAGATCAGCGGCAGTAATCCGTCCGCTGAATCTGAATGTTCGACAGGAGGTGAGCGATGAAGCCTGACCTGATACTTACTGCTGACTGGCATCTGCGAGACGACGTTCCGCGTTGCCGCACGGACGACTTCCAGACGGCACAGCGTCACAAGATACGATGTATCCGTGATCTACAAGCGGAACACGGTTGCCCGGTCGTAGTAGCGGGTGACGTGTTCGACAGATGGCAAGGATTCAGTGGGCGCACGGATCACAGTCTGATATCCTGGGCGATCTCTCACCTGCCGGCTTCGCTTTACATTGTACCCGGTCAACACGACCTCCCGTATCACAGTCACACAGCGTATTCAAAATCGGCACTGGCCGTTCTCGAAAGGGCGGGTGTAGCCGTTTCCCTTTGTGGGGGACGGCGACGCTTTGAGCGTCCGCTCAGGATACTGCAGGGAGCCGGTTTTGGCATGACTCCACCGGCTCCACCGCCAGCGGTACCCGGTGCACGGCGGGTACTGGTCTGGCACACGTTCACGTGGCGCGGCCGCATACCGTGGCCGGGATGTCAGGCTACGGCCGCGAGACGGCTACAGGATAAGTATCCACAGTACGACCTGATTGTGACGGGTGACAACCACAAGCCATTCGTCAGTGAGTGGAAGGGCAGGTTGTTGGTTAATCCCGGCTCACTGATGCGAACCACCGCGGATCAGGCTGATCACGAGCCACGCGTGTACCTGTGGTTTGCCAAGCGCAACGAAGTGAAGCCGGTGTTCCTGCCAGTCAAGAAGGGAGTGATCTCCCGGGAGCACATCCAGACAAACCAGCAACGCAGCGCTCGTCTGGATCGCTTTGTCAATCAGCTTGTGAAGGATGAACAGCACAGCGTGGACTTCGTGGAAAACATGAAACGATGGCTGGAGGATAATCCACAGCGTAAGGAAACACGCGACCTGATATGGGAAGGAGTAGAGAGTGTCTGACATCGCCGACAGGTTACTGGAGCTACGTAAACGACTGGACAAGGAGCGCGAGGGTATCACGCGCATGGAAGGAGCCGTCTCCCAGACGCGGGTCATGATGCAGAAGGAGTTTGGCTGTCGCACACTGAAGAAACTGAAAGCCAAACGCAAGGAACTACTTGGTCATATCAAGAAGCTGGAGACCACACTGGAATCAGCTACAGACGAATTGGAGGCTGTCCTTGAATCTGTCAGAGACGCGTAACGAGTTGGAGCGCCGCAAAGGTGAGCGCGACCGCTGCCGGGCTGACCGGGTTGCCTGCGAAGAGCGAATACGTAAACTGAAGAAGCGACTGCGCTCAGTGGAACGCGCTCAGGCGGCAGTACAGACAGTAGCACAAGCCACACAGCAGCAGCTGGAGTACCGGCTCAGCGAACTTGCTTCCCTTGCCTTGGACAGCGTGTTCCCGGAGCCGTATACGCTGCATATCGACTTCCCAGTGAAGCGTGGCGCCACAGAGGCACGGTTGTACTTTACGTTGCCGAACAGTGACGAGGAAATTGATCCGCTGGACGCCAGCGGTGGTGGTGCGGTGGACATCGCCGCGTTTGCCCTTCGCATTGCGTGCTGGAAGCTGCAGCAGGACAAGACGCGGCCGATACTGTTCTTGGACGAACCCTTCAAGAACCTGAACGACCCATCGCGCCGGTTACATGAAGCAGCAGCGCGTATGGTAAAGACAGTGAGTGACCGGCTGGGTCTGCAGATAGTAATGGTTACTCTGTTGCCCGAGCTCACTGAAGTCGCGGACAGAACGTTCAACGTGAAGAAAGTGAAGGGAGTGAGTCATGTCGATTGAACAGGACAGTGGGCTGCTGGTTATCCATGCTCCCCACTTCCATAGCAGCGTACAGGTTCACTGTGGTGTTGTGGTGAGTGGTGGGACGCTACTGTCCTGGGCGATAGGCAAGCCGGGTAAGTGGTTGATGGATTACGCACACCATCGCGGGTGGAACGCTACGCTAATGCCGGAGCACCGAGTTCCCACTGAGGTCCAAAGCGATAGACCGCCTGATAAATCGCCCAAGACATCTGTCTCCACGCACCCTCGGCGCGAGTCGTCATGCGAAGCAGACGGTGAGCCGCGTCACTGCCGATCTCGCAGAACACGAAAGGTCCTTCGACCTGACTGGAGAAGTACAGTCCATGCTCGCGACAAGCTGAGTCGTGGAGAAGGAAACTCGGCTCGTAACTCGTCCGATGAACAAAAGGTTCTAAGATTTCCGGGATGCTCCCAAGATCAGTGAATCCGTGTCGGTCCGGCTGAACGTAGAAGCCGTTTGGGTGCTCGAACGTCAGCGGAGCGACCGGATCCAGCCTGAATTCGTATTGCCGGCGCTTACGCCTCCACCCTACCAGTGCGCCGAGACCGAACAGGTATCCCATGCCCGGCTCCCATTTCCCAGTAGGATGGAGGACGTAGCCTGTCGGATTCAGCCACTGGCCATACTTCGAGAGCGATCCTTGCACCATTGTACTGCCTGTATTACTGCAGTGTTGGATGTCTTCACATCTCGCAGAGCCTCGCAGATATGGTCTTCCTTCTCTGCAGCCTTGGTCACTGCCTTGGTGGTCTCTCGCACCAACTCGTGTAAGGCTTCCTGCTGCTTTTCCTGTGCAGCGTGGTGGCGTTCACTGGACTTCTCTTTTGCGCGGAACAGGTAAACTACTGCCAGTATACACACTACACTGACCACACCAAGAGCACCAGCCAACGTGGACTGGCCCAGTCGCTCTCCTGCAGCCATCGGGTCTACCGGTATCTGCGCCAGCAAAGCCAAGCCGACACTGGACACGACTGCTGTTCCCTTCAACATCGTGCTAGTCATCACTACTACTACTCCCCTCCACCAGTCTTGTAGTTAATCTCAACGCGCACATCCCCTTCGTTACCAGAGACGGTTACGTTGACGTTTTCAGTTTCTGTAGTGGCTTGGCTCTGATTGATGTCGCCACCAACAGAAGAGCTCTTCTCCTTACTGTCGTGCCACCACCAGTCGTTATTGTCAGCGACCCGGTCGGCAGTGTAGCCAAGCGCAGCGATTCCAAGATACTTCCACCAGTGCTGCTTGAAGTGCTCGGCTACTTTGTTTGGCTGAGACACATCCATCTTCAAACCGACCGTTCCTTCTCCCGTTGGCTGTACCGGCTCCTGTGCAAGCACAGGAACGATCAAAGCCAACACCAACAGACACGTTACTACTATCTTCACCTCGTCCTCCTTACTTGTAGACTTGGAACAGACGGAAAGCCTGTTCCACTTCACCGTACTCCACCCACACCGGTGGCTGATACGCCGGCATTTGTCCTGCAGCGTCCTCGTACCACTGGTGTAACACTTTACCCGTTGCCGAACTGTCGGCAAGGCTCAGGCTCCATGAGCCTCCCTCACTAGTCCCTGTGGCGTAATCCGCTTCACGACACGCGGCGAGTTGTATCAGTTGACCGTTCCAGTTGCCCCGGCGCTCCACCATATCGGGTGGCCGAACTCTGCCCCAGTACCCGAGGCTGACCAACTGCTGTGCGGTTCGCACGATCGACCGGAAGTTACCTTCGCTGTGACACTGGTCGTTGATCAGCAGAACACGCAACGGCGGCAGACTGTGCAGCAGAGCGAGTACGCGGTCGTCCCTAACCTGCCCATCCCACAAGCATACCGTCTCATCCAATCCATCAGCCTCATCCCCATCGTTGTCGCGTATCTGTGAACCATGACCCGCCATAGAAACTACGAGTACCCCATCCTCACTTACAGACGCAGCTGCTTGCCGTACTACATTCGTGACGTTCGACCACGTAGCATTCTCGTCCAGCAGTAACCAGGACGTGTAGCCAGCACTGGATGCACGTGCGTAGAACCACGCAGCGTCCACGTCCGCTCCCGGACAAGGCATACTGGAGCCGTAGACTGCCGGATCCACGTTCAGCAGGCCGATGGCCACCCACGCCGAACCGTTTGCTCCCGCGTATTCAGGTGGGGGACCCGGCTGAACTGGTGGACTGGTGGTTGAACACCCGACCAGCAGAGCGAGAGTAAGTACGAACGTCAGCTTCTTCACTTCCATCCCTTCGGTGGATTGGACTTCTTGATCACCTTCGGCACGCTGGGATCGGACTCCCATCCATCGCCCACGACCGTCTGCGTGACGGTGAAGGAGATCTTGTGCGCCGGTGGGGGAGGCAACTCCACGCTGTACACCGTGTTGGTGAGGTCATCCCCGATGATGCTTTCATCTCCATACAAGGTGAAGGTGACCGAATTCGTGATCACCGTTCCGTCCACGTAGGTATCACTGGCTTCCCATACCAGCGTGACCACTGAGACGGCTCTTGGAACCGGAGGCTGATTGCCCCAGCCGATCCAGTTGGTCGGCTTGATGACGTTCCATGAATCATCTGGCTCGGGGAGCATGGCGCAGCCCGAAGCCAAGATCCCGATGAGAATGATGCCAAGCAGTTTCTTCATCAGTCTGTCTCCACTAGGTCCTCGTCACTTTGCTGTGCCGCTCTATACTGCCGGACCTTTGCTCTCCAGTATCGCAGCACCCGGTGAGCCGAGACTCGCCGGAACCGATCTCTGGGAGTCTCCGGGATCTCCTTTATGACAGTGTTGGTCACGACCTGATACGTCCAGTTGGTCCCGATGATGACCTGATTCGTCCCGCCACTGTACTCGTACTCTGGGATGGCGTTCGTGGTCACCACCAGAGCATTCGTATAGATCCGGTCGGGCAGGTTGTTGATCACATCCGCCATCTCGGCGACGTGCTCACCGGGGATCGTGATGCCGATGTTCACGACCACGTCCTGCTGAGCCATCGCTCCTGCTGCCAGTAGCAGCCCGATCATTACCGTCGTCCACTTCTTCATGGTTCCTCCTTTATGGATCACTGTGCCCATATACTGTATCATTCAGTTCGTACACCGCTTCCACTTCCGCAGCGGATAATCCGCGACCATACAATCGAACATCGTCCATCAATCCCGCGTAATCCTGCGATCCAACATAGTTTGACCCGATCCAAACCTTACGGCTACTGTTGAGTGCCCCTGATATGCTATCCGTGTCCGCTTGCAGCACGCCGTTGATATACATTTTCAACGTTCCGTCAGCTTCGCGCACCCCGGCGACATGTTGCCAATTTGCAGTGTCCGGAATACCATCGCTATAAATGAACCCGTATGACGGCTTTACCCATACAAGAAACAGCCACGCTCCGCTACCCGTACTAGCCTGACCCAAGAAAAAACCATCTACACTTGAAGCATCGTACTGAAAAATGATCCGTCTATCTGAATCCGACACGTCCGGCTTGACCCATGCCATAAGCGTAAAACCAGCCGAAAACGCAAAGTCTGCATGATCGGCAATAGAAAATTGATCGTTGCCGTCAAAGTCGTAATGCCCACCATTCCCCGATTGCCATGTCGGACGATTTGCCGCCGTTGCCTGCGTTCCGTCGTGTTGACCGGAACTGTAGTCGTAATAGGTGCCTGCCAGTTTTTCGGCTGCGAACGGCTTCCATACCACGAGATCACCCGTCCAGTCCGAGTGCAGCACTCTGTCCGCCACATAGACTTCCTCTGTCCCGTTCTCCCCGGTCGCGATAACGTAGTCAGCCGCGTGGACCAACGAAACTGATAGGACCAGCACTATGATCAACAGTCGTTTCATTAGTTGTCGCTCCATAGCA
>Ga0180432_10001017_pt1 | contig 44647 bp, 43 predicted proteins | sample SS_ome_10_FD_132414 | JGI IMG/M metagenome (GOLD analysis project Ga0180432, IMG submission 132414) | Hypersaline lake sediment archaeal communities from the Salton Sea, California, USA - SS_1_MS_2 metaG | ecosystem: Environmental > Aquatic > Non-marine Saline and Alkaline > Hypersaline >...
AGGTCTGCGACAGGCATTCTGCCCACTGCGACCGTCGAAAAAGGCCGGGATTTCACGCCTGAACGGGTTTTGCAAGACCTCGGAGGTCTGAGCGCGTGCCAGGCTGAGTAGCTCGACAATGTTGGATTTCAAACGACACTACAACGAATTGGGAAAGGAGCGGATTTTTTGCCGCCGCACGAGGCTAATCCTGGCTACAAACGCGGTTGAACGATGTGCCCCAATTCGTTTTTTTCTAAATTCGCTGTAGTGTTCCGTCAATCTAACATTGTCGAGGTAGTTACGTTGCGCCTTGTGGTTCCATTCATTCTGTGGTAGATAGGTTGGGCGTGGTCAGCAGGTCGCCGCCCATAAGCCTCTCCATCTCCTCCCAATTCTCCCCCACTTTGAGGTCCGCCTTGAGGGGAGCCCGAAGCTCGAAGGCGCTCTCCATCACCTGCCGCATCAGCGGCGCGACGGCCGCCACCTCCCCCTGCGGCGCTTCGACGACCAGCTCGTCGTGCACCTGCAGGATCATGCGCGCCTGAAGCGCGCGCTCCCGCAGCGCGCGGTGCAAGCGGATGGTGGCGATGTTGATAATGTCGGCGGCTGTGCCCTGGATGGGAGCGTTGATCGCCACGCGCTCGGCGGCCTGGCGCACGTTGTGGGTGGCCTTGCTGCCCGGCTCAAGTTCGGGAAAGTAGCGCCGCCGCCCCAGGAGCGTCTCCACGTACCCCTGCCGCGTGGCGAGCGCTTTGGTGGTGTCAATGTACTCCCGCACCCGGGGAAAGCGCTCAAAGTAGGTCTTGATGAAATCCTCGGCCTCGGCCTGCGTCAGGCCGGTGGCGTTCGCCAACCCGTAGGCGGTCTGGCCGTAGGAGAGGCCAAAGTTGACCGCCTTGGCCACGCGGCGCATATCGGGGGTCACCTCCGCCAGCGGGACGCCCGTGATAGCGGCGGCGGTGGAGGCGTGGATGTCCTCGCCGCGGGCGAACGCGCCCAGCAGCCCCTCGTCGCCAGAGATGTGGGCCATCACGCGCAGCTCCACCTGGGAGTAATCCGCGCCGATCAGCTTCCAGCCCGGCTCGGCGACGAAGGCGCGCCGCACCCGCCGGCCCAGCTCGGTGCGGATGGGAATGTTCTGCAAGTTGGGATTGCTGCTGCTCAGTCGCCCGGTCGTCGTGCCGGTCTGATTGTAGGAGGTGTGCAGCCGTCCCGTGCGCGGGTTGACCAGCCGGGGCAGCGCGTCCACGTAGGTGGATTTTAGTTTCGCCAGCTCCCGCTGCTCCAGGATGAGGTCAATCACGGCGTGTTTCCCCCGCAGCCGCTCCAACACGTCCGCCGCGGTCGAAAAGTGGCCCGACTTGGTGCGGCGCATCCCCTGTGTGGGCAGTCCCAACGTCTCGAAGAGGACGTCGGAGAGTTGCTGGGTAGAGTTGATGTTAAAGGTGTAACCCGCTTCTTTGTGGATGGCGGCTTCCAGCTCGCCCAAGCGGGCGGCCAGCTCCCCGGACATTTGCTCCAGGAACGAGGCGTCGAGCCGCACTCCGGCCATCTCCATCGCCATCAGCGCCGGGAGCAGCTCCATCTCCACCTCGGTAAAGAGCGTCCAGAGTCGCTTTTCTCTCAACTCTGGCTCCAGTACGGCCACCAGCCGGTGAGTCATGTCCACGTCAGCGCAGGCGTAGGGGGCCACCTGGGCGACCCCCACCTGATCCATCGTCAGTTGGTTCTTGCCCTTGCCGATGAGATCAGTGATGGGCGTCATCTGTTGTTGGAGCCGCACCCAGGCCAGGTTCTTTAATCCCAGGTTCCTGGAAGATGGGTTGATGAGCCACTCGGCGACCATCGTGTCAAAGGCCAAGCCTTCCACCTGCGCGCCGGCCTGCTCCAGCACCGTCAGATCGTACTTGATGTTGTGGCCGTACTTGGGCCGCGTGGGATCGCTCAACAGGGGAGCCAGCGCATCGAGCACCGTCTCCCAATCAAGTTGGGGGTCGCCGGGCGGGGCTTGGACCGGAATGTAGTAGCCGCGTTTGGCCTCGTCGGTGAGGGCGATGCCGACCAACTCGGCCAGCATCGGGTCGGTGGAGGTGGTCTCGGTGTCGAGCGTCAGCGCGGGGGCGCTCGCCAGCCGCGCCGCCAACTGGCGCAGCGCCTCCTCGTCGGCGACGATCTGGTAATCTGTGGCGGGGGCCGCCGCAGGCGCAGCGGCGGGCGCTGCGCCGAACAGGCTGAGTTGGTGAGGCGATCCCGTCGGTTGGGGTTGCTCCTCCGCCCCCGGCAGCCGCTCGGCCAGCGAGCGGAACTCGAGCTCGCGGAAGAGGGCCAACGCCAGCTCGCGGTCGAAGGAGTGCGCCTGACAAGCGTCGAGGTCGAGTTGCACTGGCGCGTCGCGCACGATGGCCCCCAGGCGGCGGCTGAGGAGGGCCATGTCCCGCCCCTCCGCCAGCTTGTTGCGAAAGCGGGTCTGCACCTCGTCCAGGTGGGCGTAGACCTGCTCCAGCGAGCCGTATTGCTGGAGCAGCTTGGTGGCGGTCTTTTCACCCACGCCGCGCACGCCAGGGATGTTGTCGGATTGATCGCCCATCAGGGCCTTGAGGTCAACCAGTTGGGCCGGGGTCAGACCGTAGCGGCGCTCGACGCTCTCCTTGTCATAGATCACCGTATCGGAAAAGCGGCGGCGGGAGGTGAGGACGTGGGTGCGCTCGTCCACCAGTTGCAGGAGGTCCCGGTCGCCGGTGACGATGAGCGTATCCACCCTCTGTCCTCCCGCCTGGCGGGCCAGCGTCCCCAGCAGATCGTCAGCCTCGTACCCCTCCTGCTCAAAGATGGGTATGCCCAGCGTCTCTACCACTTGGCGGACGCGCGTCATCTGGGAGCGCATCTCGTCGGGCATCTTGGCGCGGTGGGCTTTGTATTCGGGGTAGATGTCGTGGCGGAAGGTGCGGCCCTTGTCGAAGGCGACGGCGATGTGGGTGGGCTGCTCGTCGCGCAGGACGTTGAGCAGCATTGAGGTGAAGCCATAGACGGCGTTGGTCAACTCGCCCTGTGAGGTTTTCATGTCCTCAGGCAGGGCAAAGAAGGCGCGATAGGCCAGCGAGTGACCGTCAATCAGAATCAGTTTGTTCTTGTGGGGCATACTACTCCTTGGAGCGGTCAGCCAGCAGCGCCTATCATTGTCCGCAGCCTGTCCGCCGTCGACTTGGCCCGGTGGCGAACCATGCCCAGCGTGACGCTGACGCGCAGGGCGACGGAGAGGATGATGTCCTCGGCGACGGCCAGCGAGTAGAACAAGTACTCGTCCCCCTCGACGCTCTGCTCGAAGCGCAGTTGCTCTCGGCCCAGGATTTGGGCGACGCGGGCCGAGGTACGCCAGCTCTCGTCGGCGACTTGCGCCAGCCGGTCCGCTTCCTCGGCCGGGAGGCGGCCAGTGTGAGCCAGAAGCTTGCCGCCACAGGTCAAAATCACTGCTTCGGCCGTGATCTCTCTGGTCAGATCGTTCATCTCTTGCACGATTTCCTGGAAACGCTCGCGCAATACGGCCCGCCGGTCGTCATGGCTCAAAGCAGGCGGGGCAGAGGGCGGCTCTGCCGCCGGCGCTGCGGTTTTATCAGGTGGCCCGGCCTCGGCCTGCCCCAGTGCGGCGACGACGCGCCCAGGAAGTTCGGGGAAGAAGAATGGCTTGGGCAGAACCCCTTGCACGTCCAGATCGGCCAGCTCGGGCGGGAGTTCGTCACCCTCGATGGGGATCAGCATCAGGCGCAGCTCGGGCTGCTGCTCTCGCAACCCGCGGGCAAACGCGCCGCCATCCTGGTCAGGCAAGCCCAGGTCTACGACGACGAGGTCGAACTCGGCGGATGCCATCGCCTGAAGGGCCTCACCCGCGCTGGCCGCCATGGTGGTGCGATACCTGCCGTCTTGCTCCAGGCTCTCTTTGAGGATGGCAGCGAAGGCTACGTCGCTATCTACGATCAGGACAGAATGTTTGTTACTCATAAGTCGCTCCGCAATTGGTGATCTGTAAACGGGGTTTGAATCTCTCCCATTCTACTGGCGAGACGAAGAAAAGTCAACACCGGCACCGGCCCTAGCCTTTAATTTGGCTTCCCCACCCAACGATGGTATAATCCTGGTAATTGCTCAGGTCAGACCTCCGAGGTCTTGGACAACCGTTTCGCCCACTGCAAGACCTCGGAGGTCTAAATAGCTACCAAGCTGAGCAGTTACTAATCTTGAAGGATGACAGGGATAGTCAGAGTGCCAGACGAGAATCAGATTCGCCAAATGGTGCGTCGCGTGGTCTACCGCACGCTGGGGCTGCCGCAAGTCTCTCAGCCGGCGGGCGCCCGGCCCCTGGTGACAGAGGCGGATGTCCATACTGCGCTGGTTGGGGGGCAGCTTTCCATCCCCCAGGGGGCGCTCGTCACCCCCCTGGCCCGTCAGGTGGCTCTGGAGCGGCGCGTGAGCATGGTGGAGACGGTAAAGACAGAAGCCACACCCGCCGCAGCTCAGGTTGGTGTACCGGGAACCAATCCTGCCCCCGCGGGCCGACAAACCGTCGCCATCGGAGCGGACCACGGCGGGTACGAGTTGAAGGAGATACTCAAGAGTTACCTGGGTGAGTTGGGCTACCAGGTGGTGGACTGCGGGACCGACAGCGCCAGTTCGGTTGACTATCCCGACTTTGCCTTTGCGGTGGCGCAGTTGGTGGCGCAGGGACGGGTCTGGCGCGGGATCGTCGTGGACGGCGCGGGCATCGGCTCCTGTATGGCGGCCAACAAGGTGCCCGGCGTGCGGGCTGGCTTATGCTACGATCAAGCCACGGCCCTCAACAGCCGCGAGCACAACGACGCCAACGTGTTGACGCTGGGCGCCGGTATGATCGGTCCCAATCTGGCGAAGCAGATCGTCAAGACCTGGCTGGAGACCCCCTTTGGCGGGGAGCGGCACGCGCGACGGGTGAACAAGATTATGGAGATCGAGAAGCGCTTCAAACGTGAAACGTAAAGCGTGAAACGTAAAACGTGATGGGATAGGTGATGAATCTGGACGAGGCAACTTTAGAACGTATCATTGAACAGATCACCCGCCAGGTGCTGATCCTGGTGCAGGAAGAGACGGAGGCTGACGACGGCGGGCATCCCCCTATCTCGTCCCACAACTATGTGGAGCGGGTGCAACACGTGGTCAACGCTGGCGCCGACCGTATCGCCAGCACGCTGGGCATCGCGCCGACCGATGGCCGTATGGCCCACATGATCGACCACACGCTGCTCAAGCCCGACGCGACCCAGGACCAGATCGCGCAGTTGTGCTACGAGGCCCGCAAATACGGCTTTGCTTCGGTGTGCGTCAACCCGACCTATGTAAAGTTATGCGCGCAATTGCTAGCGGGCAGCGAGGTGCTCGTCTGCACCGTGATCGGCTTTCCGCTGGGGGCCACGCCCACCGAGGTCAAGGTCTTTGAGGCCCAGCAGGCCGTTCACGACGGAGCCACCGAGGTGGATATGGTGATCAACGTCGGCGCGCTCAAGTCGCGGGACTATGAGCTGGTGGAGCGGGACATCGGGTCGATTGCGCGGGCATGCCACGCCGGCAATGCTATTCTCAAAGTCATCATCGAAGCGGCGCTGCTGACCGACGAGGAAAAGGTGACCGCCTGCCAACTGGCCAAAGTGGCGGGGGCCGACTTTGTCAAGACCTCGACCGGCTTTGGGCCAGGCGGGGCCACCCTGGAAGACGTCGCGCTGATGCGGCGCGTGGTCGGCCCCACGATGGGGGTCAAGGCTGCGGGCGGCATCCGCACCTACGAGGACGCGCAAAAGATGATCGCGGCGGGCGCCAGTCGGATCGGGGCCAGCGCCAGCGTCAAGATCATACAGGGAGCGGAAAAGTGAGAAACCAGGTTTTTCCAAAAACCTGGTTTCTTCCACACAAAGGAGAACGCGCATGACAGTTGACTTACGTACTTACGTCTTCTTGGACAGTTTGCAGCCGCAGCACGCGGGGTTCCTGGGCACGGTGGCGCGAGGTTTCCTGCCGCTGCCCAACGACACTTCGCTGTGGGTGGAGATCTCGCCCGGCATTGAGATCAACCGCATCACCGACATCGCGCTGAAATCCACCCGCGTGCGCCCTGGTATGCAGATCGTCGAGCGGCTGTATGGCCTGTTGGAGGTGCATCACCAGGAGCAAGCCGAGGTGCGGGCGGCCGGCGCGGCGATCCTGGAGGCATTGGGTTTGCAAGAGTCGGATCGTATCAAGCCCAGGGTCGTCTCCAGCCAGATCATTCGCCACGTGGACGCCCATCAGGTGCAGCTCATCAACCGTATGCGGCACGGCCACATGTTGCTGGCGGGGCAGACGTTGTACGTGCTGGAGGTGGAGCCGGCGGCCTACGCCGCACTGGCGGCCAACGAGGCGGAAAAAGCTGCTCTCATCAACATTCTGGAGGTGCGCGCTTTTGGCAGCTTTGGGCGCGTCTACCTGGGCGGCGAAGAGCGTGACATTATGGCCGGTTACGGCGCGGCCGTCGCCGCGATCGAAGGCGTCAGTGGGCGCGAGATTGAAACGAAACGACGGGATTAGGAGTTGGGAAACTTGGAAATCAGCGAGCAACCGAACTGGCCGCCGCCCTCGCACGGGCGCAGGCAAAGATTAGGAGTTGGGAAACTTGGAAATCAGCGAGCAACCCACTTGATTCCCTAACCCCCAAATTCCCCAAATCAGGAGGACATTATGACTGAGGAATATGGCGCGACTGAAGCACTAGGCATGATCGAAACCAAGAGCTATCCCGCTATGGTCGAAGCGGCCGACGCGATGGTCAAAGCGGCCAAGGTCGAGTTGGTGAGCTACGAAAAGACCGGCGGCGGCTACGTGACCGCCGTCGTGCGCGGCGACGTGGCGGCCGTCAAGGCGGCTGTCGAAGCTGGCGCACGCGGGGCCGAGAAGGTGGGCGAACTGGTCGCCATCCACGTCATCCCGCGCCCGCACGCCAATGTGGATCGCACCCTGCCTCTGGGCCGTCAGCCAGCAACAGAGTGACAGGGGACCAGGTGAGGGAGTGACACGCCTCGCGTTTCACGCCTCACGTTATACGCATTACGGAGTTTCCTATGCTACTAGGCAAAGTCGTAGGCACGTTGGTCGCCACGCGCAAAGAGTCAACGCTGGACGGCCTAAAGTTCCTGGTGCTCAAGCAGCTAGACATCGAGGGCCAGGAGACCGGGGGCTACCGCGTCGCGGCGGACGCCGTCGGCGCAGGACTGGGCGAGGTGGTGCTCTACGCCACCGGCAGCGCCGCCCGCCAGACCAGATTGACCGACAAGCGCCCGTGCGACGCGGTCATCATGGCGATCGTGGACGTGCTGGAAGTGGACGGCGTCGTCAAGTATGACAAGGCCGAGGCCGGCTGATGCTGGACGACGCCCGTATTGACGCCATCGTCCAGCAGGTGATGGCCGAGTTGCGGCAGGGGGAGCGGGTGCGGCACGGCCCGCTGCCTGAGCCGACGGCCGCCGCGCAACCTCCTCCGCCCACCCCATCACTGCGCCACGGCGACAATCTCTTCCCCAACGTGGATAGCGCTGTAGCTGCCGCGCGCATAGCCTATCTGCAACTGTTCGAATTGCCGCTATCGGTGCGCGAGCAGATGATCGCCCACATTCGCCGCGTGATGCGGGAGAACGCGCAGGTGCTGGCCTACGAAGCGTGGCAAGAAACGGGGATGGGCCGCTACGAGGACAAGATCCAAAAGAACCTGCTCAACGCCAACAAGACGCCGGGCACCGAGATTCTCAAGCCGGCCGCCTGGAGCGGCGACGGCGGCCTGACGCTGGTCGAGTACGCGCCCTACGGCGTGATCGGCGCTATCATCCCCAGCACCAATCCCACGTCCACCGTCATCTGCAACAGTATCGGGATGGTGGCGGCGGGCAACGCGGTCGTCTTTAACGCCCACCCCGGCGCGCGCGCCAGCTCCAACCACGCGGTGCAGTTGGTGAACGAGGGCATCGTCGAGGCGGGCGGGCCGCCCAACCTGGTCTGCGGAGTGGCCGAGCCGACCATCGAGAGCGCGCAGCGGATCATGACTCACCCGGACGTGCAACTGCTGACCGTCACTGGCGGCGAGGGCGTGGTGCAAGCGGCGATGCAGAGCGGCAAGCGGGCGGTCTGCGCCGGGCCGGGCAACCCTCCGGTGGTGGTGGACGAGACGGCCGACCTGGAGCAGGCCGGACGGGACATTGTGCGCGGCGCATCGTTCGACAACAACATCATCTGCGTGGACGAGAAAGAGATCTTTGCCGTCGGGTCCATCGCCGACGACCTCAAGCGCGTGATGCGCAATCACGGCGCTCACGAGATCAACTCCCGCCAGCTCGAGCAACTGATGAAGGCGATTTTCGCGCAGGTGCCCCCCGCCGGGCAGCACGGCGCGATGAACAAGGCGTTCATCGGCAAGAACGCCAACGTGTTGCTCAAAGAGATCGGCGTGGACGTGGGCGACGAGGTGCGGCTGGTGGTGGTCGAGGTGGAGCGCGATCACCCGCTGGTGCTTTCTGAGCAGATGATGCCCATCGTCCCGCTGGTGCGCGTGCGCGATGCCGACGAGGGCATTGACCTGGCCAAGGCGGCCGAGCACGGCTTTCGGCACACGGCGGTGATGCACTCCAAGAATCTGGACCATCTGAGCCGCATGGCGCGGGTGATGGATTGCTCCATTTTCGTCAAGAACGGCCCCGCCTTTGCGGGCGTCGGTTACGGCGGGGAGGGGTTCTGCTCCTTCACCATCGCCAGCCCCACCGGCGAGGGGATCACCAACCCGATCAGCTTTAGCCGCATCCGGCGGTGTGTGCTGAAGGATGCTTTTCGGATTGTGTAGCACAACTTTGGCCAGCCAGTTGAACAATGATCGAGTCTCTGGGGAGAAAATCGAATAGTGGACAATCTCAATGATCTCGCGAAAGAGTATCATGTCCTCGAAAAGTCTGACAAAAGCGACTTCCAGCGACGCGCTCGCATTCTACAATCAATTTGGCGTACCGAGCAAGGCTATGACGTCGGAATACACTCTGGTCGAAAAGGCGAAAGGCTGTTGGGGTCACGACTCGTGATGCCCTGGGCCGAAGAGACTCTTGCCAATTATCTAACAGAAACTATTCGCCAAGTTGTCCGGAAAGAAGTAGTAGACCGACAAAAGAGCCAAGGGAAGCTTTTCGCGCGTCCACGGATCTTTGACGATTTGCTCTCAAGTCAACCTCTCTGCTTCAATCTGTTTGGAGAACTGCAGCAAGACTTGGCATTGGCTACAGCCGTGTTTGAGGCTCTAACGTTCGGGCGGGTAGACCGAGTGTCGGGGATTGAGTTTGAATACTCTCCTGGCCGGGGTGATGCCCGATATACTGGTGACAATTCGGCATTTGATGTATATGTGACTTTCCGAACGGCGCAAGGGGGGCGAGGGTTCATCGGTATTGAGGTCAAGTACCACGAAAATCTACAGGGAAAAGCAGCGCAACTCCGCCCTCGATATGAGCAAGTCGCAAAGGCAATGAACTGCTTCAAGGAGAATAGACTGGCCCAACTCAAAGCACAACCACTGCAACAGATATGGCGGGATCATCTGCTTGCTGGCAGCCTCCGTCACGCAGATGGCTTTGATGACGGGTTCTTTGCATTTCTGTATCCAAAAGATAATCAGCACTGCGCCAACGCCGTTAGGGGCTATCGCGATTGTCTTTCGAACTCGGACACTTTTACGGACTGGACGTTGGAGCATGTCAGTATGACAATCAAACGGCATACACAGTCCAAGTGGATTGATAGCTTCATTGACCGCTACCTGAACTTTGGCAAGCTGTGAGTGAGAGCATTTCGTGTCTTACGCATTACGCACATGATCGAACCAGCCCTCGCACTACTCGAATTCAGCAGCATCGCCGCCGGCATCCAGGCCGCCGACGCGATGGTCAAGCGCGCGCCGATTGACGTCATCAAAGCGGGCACGGTGCAGCCCGGCAAGTACCTGGTGCTGATCGGGGGGCAGGTGGCCGACGTGGAGGAGTCGCTAAAGGCCGGACGCGAGGTGGGCGGCGACGCGGCGGTGGATTTCGTCTATCTGCCGCAGGTGCACCCAGAGGTGGTGGAGGCCATCGGCGGGGGGCGGGTGGAGCAAGTCACGGATGCGCTGGGCGTGATCGAGACGACGACCGTCGCGGCCGCCATCCACGCCGCCGACGCAGGGATCAAGGGGGCCGAGGTGCGGCTGGTCGAGGTGCGGCTGGCCGACGGGCTGGGGGGCAAGGGCATCGTGCTCTTCTCCGGGCTGGTCGCCGACGTGGAGGCGGCGGTCGAGATCGGTGTGGGCGTGCTGGAGCGGCCGGGGTTGCTGGTGCGGCAGGTCGTCATTCCACAACTGCACCCCGAGATGTGGGAGAACGTCGCCGATGCCACGCGCTTCCGCGCCAGGGTGATTGATCGGCTATGAAATTCGCGCGTGTGATCGGCACGGTGGTCGCCACTCAAAAGTACGAGGGACTGGAGGGAATAAAGTTCCTCGTCGTGCAACCGCTGGACAGAGACTTGAATCCCCAGGGCCGCCCCACCATCGCCGCCGACGCCACCGCTCAGGCCGGGCCGGGCGAGCTGGTCTTTATGGTGGCCAGCCGAGAGGGAGCCCAGGCGCTGCCAGAGGTCTTTGTGCCAGTGGACCTGGCGATCACGGGCATCGTGGACAAAGTTGATGTTGAGCGCGGCCCGCGCCGCCAACAGCCCACCGCCGCCTGGCGCCACTTGCCAAAGGACGAGGAGTAGCGATGTACATCGGCAAGGTCATCGGCACGGTGGTTGCCACGATCAAGATCTCGCACCTGGAGGGGCGCAAACTGCTGCTGGTGGACCAGCTCGACCTGCGGGGCCAGGAGACCGGCTATTACGACATCGCGGTGGACGTGGCGCAGGCCGGCCCCGGCGACACGGTGCTGGTGATTGACGAAGGGAACGGGGCGCGCCAGGTCCTCGGCCTCGACCCCGGCGCTGTGCGGGCGGTCATCGTCGGCGTGGTGGACGAGGTGACATTAGTCTGACACTTGCAGCGGCTTGACCAATGTACCGGACGCAATTACATTGAGCGGCGTGATGCAGGAATGTGCAAACGAGGCCTACGTTCCAGCACCGTCTGTTTTACGGCGGTGCGGCTTCAAAACGGGAATTACTGAACATCCACGTAACTGTCTACGGTGCTTCCAATTGAGACATCCCATTCCTATCCGTTGATGTCCTGGAATCTGTGTTCTCGGATCACCGGGCCGACGCCGCCCGCTGCACCAGTTCCACGAAATCCGGTTTGAGGCTGTCCCCGCCCACCAACGCGCCATCCACCTCAGGCATCCTCATAAAGGCCGCGATGTTCTCCACGTTGACGCTGCCGCCGTACTGCACCCGCACGGCCTGGGCGGCGGCTTCCCCAAACGTCCCGGCGATGGCCCCTCGGATGGTCAGCCCGATGACGCGATTGGCGTCGGCCGGGGTCGCCGCCTTGCCGGTGCCGATGGCCCACAGCGGCTCGTAGGCGATGACGCACCGCCCGACCTGCTCCGCCGAGAGATCAGCCAAGGCCGCCCGCACCTGGCCGCTGACGAATTCGTGGGTCTGACCGGCCTCGTTCTGCGCCGGGTTCTCGCCCACGCAGATAATAGGGGTGAGATCGTGGGCCAGCGCCGCGTGAACTTTGCGGTTGACGGAATCGTCACTTTCGCCGTTGGCGGCGCGACGCTCCGAGTGGCCCAGGATGACGTACTGGCACAGCTCCGCCAGCATCGCCGGGGAGATCTCGCCGGTGTGCGCGCCCTGAACCTCCCAGTGCATCGTCTGCGCGCCCAGGCGGATGCGCGTGGGACGCAGCACCTCGGCCACGGCTGCCAACACAGTGAAAGGTGGGCACAGCACCCGCTCCACCCCCTCGATCTGGTTCAGCCCGTGTCGGACGCGGCGCACAAAGGGCAGCGCCTCTTCGACGCGGCCCAGGTGCATTTTCCAGTTGCCGGCAATGATGGGTTGGCGCATTCTCTGCTTTCTCCTCGTCTGTCGTGACGAGCGCTCGCCAAAGTCAGCGTCCGTCCTAACGGTGAGACGTTGAAAAGTCGGCTCTGCAAATTTGTGGGGAAAAAGTCACGCCCTGGGAGCGGGCTGCCACGCCGCTACCCTCCGCCCACTGCCGGAAAGATGCCCAACTCGTCCCCATCTGCCAGCGGATGATCCCGCTTCCGCACGGTGCTGTTGACGAAAACTATCTTGACCTCGTCGGCGGGGAGGCGCAGGTGCTCGACCAATTGACCCACTGTGGTGCTGTCCGGTAGCTCCACCTCCATCGCTTCGCCGACCCCCAGGTGAGGATAGTAGCGGCGCAGGGTGGCGAATAACTTGACTTGAATCGTGATCATTACCTGGTCTCCTCTGTCCATCACTCTCACGTGGGAGTATAACACAACCCCTGGCTGAGGCAAAGGAAAGGAGATGCGGCTTGACGGTGAAGCTGAACGGCGGTACAATACGACCACGAGATTGAGGAGCAAAAAAGATGCCGTTATACGAGTACGAGTGTTCCAATTGCGAGACGCGCTTTGACGCCCTGCGAGCTATGGCGGACGCGGACGCGCCCATAACCTGCCCCAAGTGCGGCGACGAGAACGCGCGCCGCGCTATTTCCTTGTTTTCGGCCATCGGGAGCGGCGGGATCATCGCTGGGTCAGGATCGTCGTGCGCCTCCTGTACGCCCTCGGCGTCTTGCGCCACGTGCAGCAGCGGGTCGGCGCGCTAGGTCGGGCAGTGCGTCAGCTTTACCTCTGTGGTTAGATGACCTTTCGTGAGGCTCAAAACTATGGTATGTATTTTTCCCTTCACCGCCATCGTCGGGCAGGAGCGAATGAAGCGCGCTCTGATATTGAACGCCATTTATCCCCAGATCGGCGGGGTGCTCATCCGGGGCGAGCGCGGCACGGCCAAGTCCACCGCCGCCCGCGCCCTGGCCGCATTGCTGCCAGAGATCAAGGTGGTCTCCGATTGTTCCTTCGGCTGCGACCCCGATCAACCGGCCACGTGGTGCACCGAATGTCGCGAGCGGAGTGAGGCAGGAAAAGAGTTGCCTCGCGCCCACCGGCGCACCAACTTTGTAGACCTCCCCGTCAGCGCGACCGAGGACCGCGTCGTGGGCACGCTGGACATCGAACGCGCCATCCAGAAAGGAGAACGCCGCTTTGACCCAGGAGTCCTCGCCGCGGCCAACCGGGGCGTTCTCTACGTGGACGAGGTCAACCTGCTGGACGACCACGTCGTGGACCTGTTGCTCGACGCGGCAGCGATGGGCGTCAACGTCGTGGAGCGAGAGGGCATCTCCTTCAGCCACCCGTCCCGTTTCATCCTCGTCGGCACGATGAACCCGGAGGAGGGCGACCTGCGCCCGCAACTGCTCGACCGCTTTGCGCTCTGCGTGGACATCCAGGGCATCCGCGACCCCGCGGCCCGTATGGCGATCATGGAGCGGAACCTGGCCTACGAAGCGGCCCCAGACGATTTCTGCGCAGAGGGCGCTCCCAGCGAGAAGGCTCTTTCGGAAGAGATCGCCTGCGCGCGCCGCCTCTTGCCCCAGGTCAAGTATGCCCAATCCGACCTGGCGACCATCGCGACGATGATGAGTGATCTGGGGGTAGACGGCCACCGCGCGGACCTGGTGGTGCTCAAGGCCGCCCGCGCCCACGCCGCCTTCGAGGGACGCACCCGCCTGAGCGACCGCGACATCCTCCTGGCGGCCGAGTTGGCGCTGCCCCATCGGCTGAAGCGACATCCGCTGGAAGATGCAGAGGTCACACTGGGGGACTTGGCAGAGCGGCTGGATGAGGCCCGCGCCCAAAACCAGGCCGAGATTGAGGCCGAGGTTGAAGAAGAGGGGAATGCGGACACACGTGTAGACGGTAAAAAAAAAGGCTAGCCGGAGAGTCTCTTGACGAGCAACCCACCGATGAGCGCGGCGAGTCTCCACGGGAGCCGGCTCTGCAGACCATCCCCCAGTGGCCGTCACAAGGTAGCTGGTGGGATTACGGCGACGAGAAGGAAATCGGTGAGACCTTTGTTCCTCGCCGGTTGGATACGCCCCTCGACCGGCTGACGCGCGCCAGCGGCGGTCGCCGCAGTCAGACCCGCACCGATAGCCGGCGCGGCCGCTACATCCAGGCGCGACCCTCCCCCGGCGACCCCCATGATCTGGCCTTTGACGCCACGCTCCGCGCGGCCGCTCCCTTGCAGAAGAAACGCAAACAGGAGGAACGCCCTTCCGAAGACGCGCCGGCCCTGGCGTTGCGTCCCCAGGATTACCAGCGCAAGGTGCGCGTGAGGCGTGCTGCCAACCTGGTGCTCTTTGTTGTGGATGCCTCCTGGTCTATGGCGGTGGCCGAGCGCATGGAGGCGACGAAAGGCGCGGTCGTTTCGTTGTTGACGGACGCCTATCAGCGGCGCGACCGGGTAGGACTGGTAGTCTTTCAGAAAAACGATGCCCGCGTCGTGCTCCCGCCGACCAACAGCGTCGAGTTGGCGCGCCGCGCCCTGGCCGACATCCCCGTCGGTGGCAAGACGCCCCTTTCGGCCGGCTTGCAGACCGCCTACGAGGTCATCACCCGCGAGTTGCGCCAGCATCCCGACCTGATGCCGTTGATGGTACTCCTGACCGATGGGGCAGGCAATGTCTCGACGACCAATCTGCCGCCGCAAGAAGAGAGTCGTCGAGTTGCGCAGATGTTCCCCCAGACCCACATCCGCTCGGTGGTGATCAATATGGAGCACGAAGCGTTCGACCAGGGGCTGGCGCAGGCGTTGGCCGATTACCTGGAAGCTCCTTGTTACACCCTGGCCGAGTTGAAGGCCGAAGCACTGCTGCAAACGGTGCGGGAGGAACTGGCGGAGCATGACAAAGTCGGGAGGATTTGACGTCCCCAAGCTGCGCCTCAAACCGACGAAATCGCGTAGGGCAGTTTGCCCCACAACAGTTCGATAGGGGATGAAGACTTATGGACACTCGGGTCTGGTTGACCCACTTGCTGCGGCGGAATCTCGTTTCGATACAACTTTCGACGATCGCGCGTGGAGTATCGCCAAAGGTGTACCTGGCGCAAGAGGGAGTGACCCGTATCTGTATAGAAGGCTATCCCCGGTCGGGCAATACTTTCGCCGTGCTGATGTTCCACAGGGCGAACGACGTGCACATCGCGCACCACACTCACTGCACCGGCAACGTCGCCCGCGCGTTGCGCTATGGCATACCGGCCCTGGTTCTCATTCGAGAGCCGGTTGATGCGATCACGTCGTCGGTGTTTGCCCTGGGGCGGAAGAGTGTTGATGGCGAGGTTTATCGCTATCTGGTGTTCTACCGCTGGGTAGAGTCCAGGATTGATTCCATTGCGCTCGCCAAGTTCGAGACGGTCATCACGGATTTCAACCGGGTGATTGACCAAGTCAACGCCAAATACGGCGCTGGGTTTGATTACATCCAAGACCTCGATGAAGCGACCGCGCACGTCAAGCAGTATCTCCACCAGCGCTTTGCGGAAGGGGAACAGAGCGAGAGGTTGAGTTGGGTGCCGACAGCCATCAGAAACAGGTTGCCGGGTTTTCTCTTTGGCATGGCAGAACAAAGAGAGGGCGCATTGAGATGGAAGCCCATCCCCGTCCCCGAACGGGAGGAGGAGAAAGAAGCGCTGCGCCCTCTCGTGTTGGGCCACAAACACATCGGCCAGGCGCAAGCTCTGTACGCCCGGCTGGCATCTTTTCAATAATTCGGGGAAAGAAACCAGGTTTTTGTCGCTTCGGGCGAAGCAGAAGCGCCTTCGCTTACGGCAACCGCAGGTCGCACAAAAGCCTGGTTTCTCACCTACCAACCCCAGTTTATTGCCAAGATACCCCGGCTGGTTGGTTCTACGCCTGCGTCCGTTGATGGTGCACCGTGACGCCGACGCTGGGCGCACATTCAAACCTAGATGACGCCCAACTCCCGCGCCACTCTCTCGAACACCTCCAGTCCCTCATCCAGGTCTTGGCGGGTGTGGGCGGCGGTGTTCATCACGCGGATGCGCGCCTGCCCCTTTGGGACGGTGGGAAAGCCCAGCGCCATGGCAAAGACGCCGTACTCGAACAGCCTGGCACTGAACTCTTTGGCCAACTTGACGTCGCCCAGCATCACGGGCACGATGGGGGTCTCGGTGTGACCGGTGTCAATGCCCAGTTGCTGGATGCCGGCCTTGAAATATCCGGCGTTCTCCCATAGCTTGTCCACCAGCTCTGGATGCTGTGCGACGTAATCCACGGCGGCCATACAGGCGGCGGTGTCGGCCGGGGTGAGGGCGCTGGAAAAGAGGTTGGGGCGCGCCTTTTGCCGGATATAGTCCACCACTACTCTCTTGCCTGCGATGACGCCGCCCATCACGCCGAACGCCTTGGAGAGCGTGCCGATCTCGACGTCGAACTTGCCCTCCAGCCCAAAGTGGGCCACGATGCCGCGCCCCTGGCCCAGCACGCCTTCGCCGTGAGCGTCGTCCACCATCGTCAGCACGTCGTACTTGGCCGCGACCTCGTACAACTCGTCCAGCGGCGCGACGTCGCCGTCCATCGAGAACACGCCGTCGGTGATCATCATCCCGCGCCGGAAGTTGGGCAGGTGCTGCTCGATCTTGGCCTCCAGGTCGGCCGGGTCGCGGTGCTCAAAGACGATGATCTTGGCCCCGCTCAGCCGCGCGCCGTCAATGATGGAAGCGTGGTTGAGCCGGTCGGAGAAAATGACATCCTGAGCGCCGCTCTCCTTATCTCGGCCCACCAGCGGCGGGATGGCGGCCTGGTTGGCGCAAAAGCCGCTCTGCACCAGCAGGGATGCCTCGACACGTTTGAACGCGGCGATGCGCTCCTCGCACTCGACGTGCAGCCGCTGGGTGCCGGCGATGGTGCGTACGGCGCCCGGTCCCACGCCCCACTCCTCGATGGCTTTCTTGGCCGCCGCTTTGATCTCGGGGTGGTTGGCCAGCCCCAGGTAGTTGTTGGTGCAAAAGTTGAGCACGCGCTTGCCGTCCACCACCATCCAGCCGTCGGCGGGGGAATCCATGGTGCGGATGTTGATGTACCGCTTTTCGGCCTGGGCTGCTTCGAGTTCCTTTCGCATAAAATCTAGTTTGTCTGTCACTGTTCTGCTCCTTTCAATACGCCCTATGTCCTACGCCCCACGCTAGACATCGGACATCGGACTTTTGGACTCACAATCTCCGTCCCAGTTTCTCCAACATATCCGCCACCATCGTCGCCAGATCGTACTCTGGCTCCCAATCCCACTCCTCCCGCGCAGCGCTGTCGTCAATCGTGCGCGGCCACGAGTCGGCGATCTCCTGCCGGAAGTCGGGTTTGTACTCGCAGGTGAATTCGGGGATGTGTTTCTGGATCTCTGCCACCAGCTCGGCCGGGCTAAAGCTGAACGCTGCCAGGTTGAAATCGGAGTGGTGTTTGAGCCTGGAGAAATCGGCCTCCATCAGGTCAATGGTGGCCTTGAGGCAATCGGGCATATACATCATCGGCAGGACTGTGTCCTCCCGCAGGAAGCAGGTGTAGCGTTGGTGTTTGATCGCCTCGTAAAAGATCTCTACAGCATAGTCGGTGGTGCCGCCGCCGGGCGGAGTTTCACTGCTGATGATGCCAGGGTAGCGCACACCGCGCACGTCCACGCCAAAGCGTCGGACGTAATAGTCGCACAGCAGCTCCCCGGCCACCTTGGTGACGCCGTACATCGTCGTCGGTCGGAGGATCGTCTCCTGGGGCGTGTTCTCCTGGGGGGTCTCCGGTCCAAAGGCGGCGATGGAACTGGGACAAAAAACCCGGGTCAACTTGCGTTCCCGGGCGATCTCTAGAATGTTGTACAGGCCATTGACGTTGACACTCCACGCCAGTTGGGGATTCTGCTCCCCGGTGGCGGAGAGGATAGCGGCCATGTGGTAGATGATGTCAATGTCGTACTGGTCCACCACTTCCTCTATGGTCTCCCGGCGGGTCGCGTAAATGTACACAAAAGGGCCGGAATCGCGCAACGTGGGGCCGGGCTTTGTTTTGTGGCCCGCGGCCACGACGTTTTCGCCTCCGTATCGCTCTCGCAGCGCCATGGTCAACTCAGAGCCGATTTGGCCGACGGCGCCAGTCACGAGGATCCTGTTTATCTCGCCTTTTGACATTGCAATGCCTCCGTAATTTCTGTCGTTTCTCAGATCAAGTGTGAGTATAGTATACCTGTGTTCTTTTTTCAATTGCCAGCCGATCTACTTCCATCCACTGACGGCCCGGCGCATCCAGCAACCCCCAGCGAAATTTCCCCCACGGCGTGACTGCCATGTACTGATTGTCGAGCCACGTCACAAAACCCAGTGGCCCGCGCGGGGAAGGCGCGTTCTCCAGCACCGCTTCCCCATCCACGCGGAACTCTGTCTGCTTGGCCCCCCACTCGATGACGTAAGAGTGCCACCTGGTCATGTCCGCCTCCACCACGGATTCCCGCACGTTCAGCGCCCGCTGGATGGGAGGCCACAAGCGGTGGTAGAGAGGACGGACGTTCATCAGCAGCGCCGCCGGCGGTGCGACTGGAGCCAGCAACAGGGCGGCGGGGCGCAGTGCGTCCAGGGTGGCCGCTTTCCAGCCGTGGCCCGGCGCGTGCAGATCGAGTTTCATATTCGATGGGGGCGAGCTGTAAAAGAACCACGAGGCGCGGGGCAGGGTCGGCATCCGTGCGCCCGTCATCATGAATGGATCGTTCCAAAAGCCAAAGCCCGCGGTGCCTGCGAGTTCCCCCGTAGGATGGGAGAAGCGGGCGCGCACCGTCAACCGCAGCGGCGGGCGCCAAAGAAAGCGACGGCGTGGCCGGCCCTGATAATCGTCAATCTGGGCGTTGGTGTACTCGCGGGAGGTGGCGTCTGCGTTGACAAAGCGCAGGGTGGAGCCGGTGGTCTCCAGTGCGCCGCTGCCCACGAGGTGGGACCTCCAGCGTGGGTCGAGCTTGCCGGTAAAGTCCTCGACGCACCTCATATCCCCCCTCTCTCAAGCGCCGGCCGGCGCTGCCACGAACTGGCGCAGCCGCTCCATCGCCTCCCGGACTCGCTCCGTCGGCGCGGTGGAAGAGACGCGCACGTATCCCTCGCCGGCCGGGCCGAAGAAGGAGCCGGGGGCGAGCGCGACGCCCGCTTGCTCCAGCAGAGCGAGCGCAAATTCCTCCGACGACGCCCATCCCGGCGGCGACTGCGCCCAGGCGTAGAGTGTGGCGCGAGGGGGCGCTGCCTTCATCCCTGCCGCGCTCAGTCCTTCCGAGATAATGTCCAGCCGTTCCCGATAGACCTCGTTGCGCTGCGCCAACCACTCCGGCGCGACGGAGAGCGCCTGCACCGCTGCCTCCTGCAGCGGGCGAAAGATGCCCGAGTCCACGTTCGATTTGACCAGGGCAAGCGCTGCCAGGGCCTCGGCGTTGCCTACCGCCATCCCCACCCGCCATCCGGCCATGTTGAACGTCTTGGAGAGAGAGTTGAGTTCCACCGCCACCTCTGATGCGCCCTCCACTTGCATGATGCTGGGGGCCACGTAGCCATTGTATGTCACGTCACTGTATGGCGCGTCGTGGCAGAGCAACAGGTCGTGACGCCGGGCGAAAGCGACCGCTTGCGCCAGGAATTTCAGGTCGGCGGTGGCGCCGGTGGGGTTGTGGGGATAGTTCAGCCACATCAGTGCGGCCCGGTCGGCCACTCCGGCTGGGATGGCGTCGAGGGCGGGCAAAAAGCCCCGCTCCGCCAGTAGCGGCAACGGGTAGACCTCCGCGCCGGCCAGGAGCGCGCCCCTGGTGTAAGGCGCGTAGCCAGGGTCTGGCACCAGCGCCAGGTCGCCGGGATCGAGGCAGGCGAGCGCCAGGTTGACGATGCCCTCCTTGGAGCCGATGAGGGGCGCGACCTGGCTCTCAGGATCGAGTGACACGCCGAACCTGTGTTCATAGTACGCGGCTATGGCCTCGCGCAGTGCGGGCAACCCCCGGTAGCCGGGATAGCCGTGGCGGTCGGGTTGGCGGGCGGAGCGGCATAGTGCCTCGACGATCTCGTCGGGCGGCGGCATATCGGGGTTGCCCATGTCCAGTTGGATCACGTCCAGCCCTCGTGAGCGAGCGGCCCGCACGCGAGCGCCCCAACTGGCAAAGGGATAAGGGGGAATGTTGGATAAGCGATCAGATCGTTTCACTTGAATCCTCCTGGTGTGGTGGTATACGTCTAAAAGTTGCCTCTCAAACCGAAGAGTGGGTCAGGACGCGGATGAAGGCAACCATCATGCGGCCACTGGCACGGTGAATGTAAAGGTCGTTCCCTCTCCGACCCTGCTCTGCACCTCGATCTCCCCGCCCTGGAGCTCCACCAGGCTCTTGACGATGGATAGCCCCAGACCGGTGCCGGGTATATCTCGTACCGTCGGGTCATCGGACCGGAAGAACTTGGTGAACATTTTCGCCATATTTTGGGGAGAGATGCCGATGCCGGTATCAGAGACGGCGCAATGCACATATTCGTCTTGCAGCCAGGCCCGTACGTGGATGCGCCCACCTCCGGGGGTGTATTTGTAGGCGTTGCTGAGCAGGTTGATCAGGATTTGGGTCAAACGGGCGGGGTCAGCGTGAACCGGCGGCAGGTTGCCCGGCACCTCTACCGCCAAACGCTGCGACCGGGCCTCGATCTCTACTTGGACGACCGGTATAACATCCTCCAACACGTCCACGATGGACGTTGGCCTCAGTTCCAACAATAACTGCCCGGTCTCGATCCGCGAGACATCCTGCAAGTCGGAGACCAAAAGCTGCATACGCTCCACGTTCTTGCGGATTATGCCCAGGAAGTGGCTTTGTTCTGAATCCAGCGAGCCAAACTCCCTGCTCGCCAGCACCTCGGTGTAGCCGATGATCGAGGTCATCGGTGTGCCCAGCTCGTGGGCGACGAAGGAGACAAATTCTGACTTGGCGCGGTCGGACTGGCGCACTTCCTCGTAGAGGCGCATATTCTCGACGGCGATAGCGGCATAATCGGCCAGGGCCAGCAACAATTGTCGGTCGTGCCCGGTGAAGGGCTGCGCGCTCACGCGATTGCCCAGCCCCAAGGTCCCGATGACCTTGTCGCCCACCTTGAGCGGCGCCGATAGCATGGCCCCGCTGGCGGTGGCGTCGCCCTTGCGAGCTGCGTCGCCCGCCAGTTCCTCGGCGCTGCGCTGCGCTGTATCTTGCAATTTACCGGGTACCCGCTGGCGGCGAACCTCGGTTCGTAGCAGGCCGCTTTCTTCGTCCACCAACATCAGCGCCGCCTCTTCTGCGCCGATGACGTAAAAGATGGCATCCAGGATGCGCTCCATTAACTGTTCCCGGGAGAGCAGAGATGTGACCGACTTGCCCACGCGATACAGGATATCCATCTCTTGCACCCGGAGTTGCAATTGCCGGTTGGATGCGGCCAGTCGCTCGGTGAGGGCTTCTTTCTCCCGTCGCAGGTGCACCTCGGTCAGCGCCCGCTCGATGGCGGCCTGTATCTCCTCGGCGGTGAAGGGTTTGCTGAGATAGTCCTTCACTCCTTTGCGAAAGACCTCCACAGCGATGGCCTCAGAGCCGTGGGACGTTATCAGGATGACGGGGATGTCGGCCTGCTGCTCGCGGAGCCCGTCCAAGACCTGGAACCCGGTGAGGCGCGGCATCTCCAGATCGAGCAGTATGAGGTCGGGAGAGTCGGTCAGCGCCATCTCTAGCCCTTCAGCGCCGTCGCGCGCCTCCAGGACGACAAATCCCTCCTGGCTGCCGATGGTCTGGACGACAAAGTCCCTTATGGGTTTGCTGTCGTCCACTATCAAGACACGCACATCAGATTCCATTTCTCCCTCCTGGAAAACGCAAGAGATCAAGCAGAGCGGTACAGTATCTAGGGCGAACGCATTCTAGTTACACCACTCCTTGCCTCTCTAGCCTCTCTATCTCTGCCGAGGTGTACCCCAGCTCGGCCAGCAGCGAGCCGGTGTGCTGGCCCAGGGCGGGGGCGGGGGCCGGATGACGCCCCGGGCAGGCCGAAAGTTGCAGCGGGGGGAGCAAGCCCGCTGAGGTCAGCATCCCCAGCGCCTGCACCGGCGCGGACGCGAGGGCTTCGTCGAGGGTGTACAGCGGCTCGCAGCAGGTATCCACGCCGCCCAATGTCTCCATCCACTCCTGGCGCGTGCGGGTTCGGAAGAGAGCGCGCAACTCCTCGTAGGCCGGCTCGCCGGGGAGCGTCGGCGCGAGCTGCCGCCCGGTCAAATCCTCCCGGCCCACCGCCCGGCAGAAAGAGGTCCAGAACTCGGGTTCCAGCGCCCCCAATGTCACGTACTTGCCATCTCGCGTCTCGTAGACGTGATAGCATACCAGTCCGCCGGTGAGGTTGCCGCCGCCCCGTTCCACCGCTTGCCGCCCCGCTCGTTGAGCCAGCGCCACCGGCAGGCACGCAAGCGCCGCCCCCAGGAACGACCCATCCACTCGCTGCCCCTGGCCCGTCCGCTCCCGCGCCAGCAGCGCCAGCAGGATGCCCACCGTCGCCCACAGCGCGCCCGTCAGGTCGGCCAGTGGAGCGCCAGGAATGACCGGTGGCCCCTCCCGCGTCCCGGTCAGGTCCAGGAGACCGGCCAGACCGACATAGTTCAGGTCGTGGCCGGCCCGCTGCCGGTAGGCTCCTCTCTGCCCGTATCCGCTCAGCGAGCAGTAGACGAGGCGCGGGTTGACCTGGGCCAGCGTCTCGTAGCCCAGCCCCAGCTGCTCCATCACGCCGGGGCGGAAACCCTCCAGGAGCGCGTCGGCGGTCTCGACCAGGCGCAGAAAGATGACGCGCCCCTGCTCGGACTTGAGGTCCAGGGTGAGGCTCTTTTTGCCGCGGTTGAGAGCCTGGAAGAGGGCGCCGCTTTGCCGCTCCTCTTTATTGGTGGAGGCGCTGTCCCCGCCGGTCAGCGGCGGCATGTGGCGCAGCCAGTCGCTGCCGCCCGGTCGCTCCACTTTGATGACCTCGGCCCCGAAATCGGCCAGGATGCGGGAGCAGTATGGGCCGGGTAGGAGGCGGGAGAGATCGAGGACGCGGGTGTTGGGTATCATCGAGTTGCCCCTGCCAGGTAGCGATCCAGGCGCTCCAACCCCTCGGGAAAATTGAGCCGCCCGAAGCCAAAGCGAACGTGCCCGTCGCCCCACCCAAGCCCGGTGCTGGGCAGGAGCAGCACCCCTGACCCGGCCACCAGATTGGCGCTGAACTCGCGCGCCGACCGCTCCCGCAGTCCCACCAGGGCCACGGAGCCGGCCTGGGGCCGGTTCCAGCGGAAAAGGGCGCGCCAGCGGGCAAAGAACGGCTCTGCCAGCGCCAGGTTGTCCTGAACGATGCACCGGTTGCGCTCGGCGAGCACGTCGCCCACCCCGAGTGCGACTTGGGCCAGAGCTTCGCTGGGCGCGCTGGCGCAGATGGTGGTATAGTCCTTCCAGCCCACGATGCGATCTCGCAGCGGCCTATCTTGCAGCGCCAGCCAGCCGACGCGCAGGCCCGGCAGTCCATAGGTCTTGGAAAGCCCGGCCAGGGTGATAGCGCGCTCGTACAGGTCGCAGCCGGAGGGGAGGCGCGCGGCGGGGTCGTACTCCAGGCCGCGGTACATCTCGTCGGAAAAGAGCCACGCGCCGGCCCGCTCGACGATGCGAACGATGGCGCGCCACTCGTCGCGCGAGGGCAAATAGCCGGTGGGGTTGTGCGGAAAGTTGACGATGACCAGTTTCGTGCGCGGCGTGACCAGTCGTTCCAGTGCTTCGAGGTCTAGCCGCCAGCCGCCGGGACCCTCGGGCGGCTCTTTAGCTTCGACCAGCCGCCAGCGAGCGACGCGGCAGCCGAGGTGCTCGACCACGTTGACCAGCGAATCGTAGCAGGGGGTCAGCACGACCGCCTCATCCCCCGGCGCCAGGAGGGCGTGCATCGTCACAAAGATGCCCTCCTCAGGCGCGCCCAGGCCGATCACCCGGTCTGCGCCTACGCTGGCGTACAGATCGGCGACGCGTTCCCTGAGGGCCGGCGCGCCCTGGCTTTCGGTATAGCCCAGCCGCAGATGGCCTAGCGACTCCCAGGAGGTCCTGGCCAGTTGCAGCAACTCGTCCACGCTCAACGATTCGCAGTCGGACGCGCACAGGATGTACGGGGCGGTGAACTCGTGGGCGGCAAAGAAGCGCTCGGTGTGAAAGGGTTTGATTTTCATATTGTCGCGCCTGATTCAGGTTTTCTGGGGGTCGCCGTAAATCTCCCAGCCGCGCTGCGCTGCCAGCGCTGCCAATTCCTCGTCCGGGTAGACGGCGACCGGGCGGCCCACCATCTCTAGCACTGCCAGGTCAAAGATGCTGTCGGCGTAGGCGCTGGATTTGGTAAGGTCAACGTCGCTGCCCTCCCCGCCCAAGTAGGCGCGCAACCTCACCGCCTTGCCCCTACCCTGGCAAACCGGCTCCAGCGCCCGCCCGGTATAATGCCCATCCCGCCGCTCGGGCCGCGTGCCGAGGCTCACGTCCGCGCCCAGTCTCTGCCCCACGATGTTCATCAGTGGTTGAAAGGCGCCTGAGAGGAGGACGATGCGCTCGCCCCGCGCCTGGTGTTCGCGCAGCAGCGCGGTGACGTCCTCCCGCAGCAAGGGCCAGACGTGCTCGTCGGCGACCCAAGTGAAGGCCCGCTCTCCTTCCATCGTGCTCATTCCCCGCAGCATCCACGCCATGTGGCTGGACCAGGCCTGCCGCATCTTTTCGCCGTCCACCAACCATGTCTGCGAGAGGATACCGAGGGGTACGTGAGTTGCCAGGAAGGTGTAGAGCCAGAGCCGGTTGCGACGGTGTAGCCGCAGGTAGCGAGGGATGCCCTGCCAGACGTGACCGGTGAAGAGTGTGCCGTCCAGATCAAAGATCGCCGCGCTGACCGTAGCCAAATCCGAGTCTGTCACTTTCGGGCCTGCTTGGAGAATGACATCATAGCCGCGAATTACCATCCACGCGAAACTGTGGCCGACAGCCTTGCGTCCGACCTCGTTCCCGCTGGCTGCCGGTCATTGATTATACTGGCAATCGGGCAAATAATCAATCATCAGAGTTTGGGCCGCACTGGCGTAAAACAGGCATTTTCGACCCTGGCAGGTTCAACGCCACAAGCAGCGTGCGTCTATGGTTGGCAAAACGAACACTTGCATGTACAATTCCATTGGTGCAGGGGAACGATACTTTATAAGGAGAGGGGGTTTAGATTATGAATCATATCAGAGAGCTTGTCCTTGAGAACCGCTGTTACCGCCGCTTCCACCAGGATGCCGCGGTTGAGTTGGAGACGTTGCGCGAACTGGTTGATCTGGCGCGGCTTTCGGCCTCCGGCTCGAATTTGCAGCCGCTCAAGTACATTCTCAGTTGCGACCCGGAGACGAACAGGCTCATCTTTCCGCACACTCGCTGGGCGGGTTATCTGGAGGACTGGGACGGCCCAGAGGAGGGAGAGCGTCCGGCGGCCTACATCGTCATCCTGGGCGACACCGAGATCCGTGAGTCATTCGGCTGCGACCACGGCATCGCCGCTCAGTCCATCAGGCTGGGTGCGATGGAGCAGGGGGTGGGCAGTTGCATCATCGGTTCGATTGACCACGATGGTCTACGGCGGGCGCTCAGCATACCGGAGCGGTATGAGAGTTTGCTGGTGCTGGCGTTAGGCCGGCCCAATGAGCGGGTGGTGCTCGAGCAGGTCGGCCCCACTGGCGACATCAAGTACTACCGCGACGATGAGGACGTGCATCACGTGCCCAAACGCTCGCTGGACGAGTTGGTCTTGCAAGAGTACGGGGGATAGAAAAACACAGCGCCCTCGCATGAGAGGGCGCTGCCGGTGCAACCGGTTTGCCTAGCTCAATTTCCGCGCCAATTCATCGGGCGAGGCGGCCTGGATGGCCTGGTACTTGACGCCGGGATAGTGTTTCTTGAAGAAATCTTTCAGGCTCTGATCCCCCGGCCACTCCTGCGGGTTGACGGCGATCACGCGTCGCTTGTTCAGGTCTCCGATGCCGGCGTCGTCGGCGCTGCTGCCGACGGTGTAGCGTTTCTTATCCCACGTGGCCTCCACCGCCGCGCGCGCCCAGGCTGCGCCTGCGCCGGGAGGTAGCAGCACGTAAGTGCGTTTGTACTGGGTACGGGGAAGCCCGCGCCCTTCCTCGATGGTGGAAATATCGTCCGTGTCCACATCGTCATCCCCGTCGTCCTCATCAAATTTAGGGTACTTGAAGGATTGGGCTGGGTTTTGCTCCGTGTAGGCGATCAATTTCTTGGCCACGTCCGTCCCTGCCACGTCAAAGTCCTCCCAGGGCTTGCCATAGCTGCCCCAGGTAAAGATGGTCGCGCCGACGACGTAATCGTCCTTCTGCAACTCTTCGTCGTACCAGACCAACTGCCGGAAGTAATAATCGGCCTTGTCCGGCTCGTTGTCGTGCCGAGACCAGAATCCGCCCAGACCTTTCCACGTACCAACCGCTGAGCCTGGTGGTTTGGGGTTCACCAGCGGATCAATACCGCATTCGGTGATCGCCAACGGCAGAGCTCCCAGGCCGTTCGGGATCAAATGCTGGCGGTAGACCTTGCGGTAGCGCAGGGTGGTCCATCCCTCGTCCCCTTCGTCGGCGTTGGGGTCGAGTTGATGCTTGCCCGTCATCCACCACATCCAGGGGCAACTGTACTCGTGGAGGCCGAGAATGGCCCTGTACTGTTTGGCGGCGCGGAGGGCCGGCAAGAAGGCGGGCCAGAGGGCCAGGTCCGGCGAGCCGGTGGCAAAGTTACCGATCACGCACTTTAGCCCCATGTCGGCCATCAGCCGCATCCGCTCCACCTCGAACTGGGCGTACCAGGCCATCTCCTCCTCGGTGCTCCAGACTGGCTCGTTGTGCCCCTCCCAGTACTCGATGTGGGGGTTCATCTGATAGGTTGCTTTCTGATCTCCGATGAACTGCTGGACCGCTTCGAGGGGGGTCTTGCCGCTGTTTTTCTGGAGTTGGGCGTCATAATCGCCCAGAAATTTGCGGCCGATCGCCAGGACGCCTTGTGGAACATTTGTCGCCATGCCCAGCTCGTCCACGAACTTGGCTACGGCCGGCTTGGCCTGGATGTACTCGGCTATGTCCGGCGCGGCCCTCAAAATGTGGGGCCCTAATTTGGTAGGCATCGCAATCCTCCTTTTCCTTTCATTCGACTAGCTCGTCTCACTGATTATCTCGACAATGACACATTAAACCTCCGATCTAGACCTCGGAGGTCTGAGGCCAGCTGATATGCCATTGTTAGATTATACTGTACTATAGAATGGTTTTGCTGGCAAGTTTGGCCTCCTCCGCGCTCGTGGTATAATGGCTGTCGTTCAGGTTAGGGTTGCAATCATGTCCATTTTGACCGCTCATGATCTAGCCAAATCATTCGGCCCGCAGGACGTATTCGAGGGTATCTCTCTCGAGGTTTCCCACGGGACCAAGATTGCCCTGGTCGGCCCCAATGGGTCGGGCAAGACGACGTTGCTGCGCCTGCTCGCCGGGTTAGAAGAATCCACTGTCGGCGCCATTCACCGGGCCAAAGGGCTGCGAACCTCCTATCTGCCCCAGCAGGCCGATTTCTCCAGCGATGGGACGTTGCGAGAAGCGATGTTGCAAGTCTTTGCCGACCTGCAAGCCCAGGCCGCCGAATTGCGCCGCCTGGAGATCGCGATGGCGGACCCCACCACCTGCGACGAGGCGTTGCAGCGCTACGGGCGAACGTTGGAGGCGTTCGAGATGGCCGGCGGCTACACCTACGAGCAGCGCATCGAGCAAGTGCTCTCCGGGCTGGGTTTTGACGAAGAGGATTGCTGCCGCCCCATATCGCAGCTCAGTGGAGGGCAAAAGACGCGCGCCCTGCTGGCCCGTCTCTTGCTGGAGGACCCCGACCTGCTGCTTCTGGACGAGCCGACCAACCACCTCGACCTGGCGGGCATCGAGTGGCTGGAAGGGTATCTCAAGGCCTGGGAGGGAGCCGTGGTCGTCGTGGCCCACGACCGGGCCTTTCTCGACGGGGTCGTCGAGCTGGTGTGGGAGTTGGAGTGGGGCCGGCTGGAGCAATATCGCGGCGACTATACCGCTTACGCCGCTCAACGAGCCGAGCGTTTGACCTTTCAACGAGCCGAGTATGAGCGGCAGCAAAAACAGATCGCGCGCACCGAGGATTTCATCCGCCGCAACATCGCCGGTCAGCGCAGCCGTGAGGCCAAAGGGCGAGAGAAGCGGCTGGCGCGGCTAGAGCGGGTCGAACGGCCACGGGAGTACCGGCCGCTGAACCTCGACCTGGGCAACGCAGCCCGCAGTGGCGATCTGGTGCTGGGTCTCTACGACCTCGCCGTGGGCTACGACTCGGCGTCCTCCCTCTTCATCGCGCAGGAGTTTGAGCTGCGGCGGGGGCAGCGAGTGGCGTTGTTGGGGCCTAATGGCTCTGGCAAAACAACGCTCGTGCGTACCGTGCTGAGCGAGATTCCACCGCTCGCCGGGCGCATACGTATCGGGGCCAGTGTCTATCCGGGCTATTTCGCCCAGGGGCACACAGACCTTGACATTGAGAAAACGGTGATCGAAACAGTCCTGGATGCCAGCGAACTGGGGATCGGCCAGGCGCGGGACATTTTGGGCCGTTACCGTTTCTCCGGTGACGACGTATTCAAGCGCGTCGGCGACCTCTCCGGCGGCGAGCAGGCCCGCGTCGCGCTGGCCCTCCTGACGCTTCAGGGGGCCAATTTCCTGATCCTCGACGAGCCGACCAATCACCTCGACATCCCTTCCCAGGAGATATTGCAAGAGGCGCTGGCCGAATTTGACGGCACTTTGCTGATCGTGAGCCACGACCGCTATTTGATCCGCAATTTGGCTGCTCGCGTCTGGGCGATTGAGGATGAGCAATTGTGGGAGTTTAAGGAAGGCTACGGCGAGTATCACGAGTGGCAGGAGCGACGACGTCAGGATAGGCGGGCGCGCCAGGAAGAGACGCGGGGTCAGACAGAGAGAGAGCGCACACGGGAGGCCCGCAAGGCGGCGCAACGAGAGGCAACGCGGGAGGCCCGCCGCCAGGCCGAGCGCGAGCAGGCGATCCACCGGTTGGAGGGCCGCCTGGCGCGGCTGGATGCCGAACTGGCCGTCGCCAGCGAGCAACAAGCGGTCGAACAGGTGCGCCAGTTGGGCGCCGAGTATGCGGGGGTCGAGGAAAAGTTGAACACGCTGGTGACAGACTGGACGGAGGCAGAAAACAGGAGGATAGACCATGTCTGGCAAGACTAACTTGTGCCAAGCATTGCGCTTTCTCAGCCAGACGGCCCCAAAACAAGCGGCCTCTCTGATGCAGAGTTGGTATGATGTAGGAGGACTGAGTTGGGTGAAAAACGTCCTACGACCGAAAGGAAGAAGTGATTGCATCCATCGTGCGTGAGTCGCCCGTTCGAAATTGGCTCAAGCGGTCCCCGTCGCTTGAGGCGTTCTACGAGGATGCGCGAACGTTGAGCATACGAGAGAAATACCCTATACCTAACGAGCGGGGGAGGAAATAGCGTGCCCCTGCTCATCGGACTCACCGGCAACATCGGCACGGGCAAGTCCACCGTCGCCCGTATGCTGGCCGAATTGGGTGCCGAGACGATTGACGCAGACCAGGTAGCCCACGAGGTGATGCGGGCGGGCGCTTCCGCCCATGCGGCCATCGTCGCAACGTTCGGGCCGGAGGTGCTGTCCTCCAATGGCGAGATTGACCGTTCGAGGCTGGGCGCACTCGTCTTTGCCGACCCGGCGGCGTTGGCGCGGTTGGAGGCCATCGTCCATCCCGCCACCCTGGAAGCGGTCGCTGCCCGCGTCGCCGCCGCCGCTGCCGACGTCGTGGTGATCGAAGCGATCAAGCTCATCGAGGCGGGGATGGCCGCCGGGTACGACAGCGTGTGGGTGACGACCTGCCGGCCGGAGCAACAGATCCAGCGCATCATGGAGGGGCGGGGCTTGAGCCGAGCCGAGGCCGAGCAGCGCGTGCGAGCGCAGCCGCCCCAGGAGAAAAAGATCGCCCACGCCGACGTGGTCATAGATACCTCCGGCGCGCTTGAGTGGACACGGGAACAGGTACAGGTGGCGTGGGAGAGATTGGGGCGCGGTGCGCGCTCCTTGGAAGAGTAGGACATTCGGAGTATAATTACGCATCGGGGCCAAAGTCGCACGCGGAGTAGGCTTTCCAGTTTGCCCCACGCGCCAATGGAGAGGGATATGAAGCAAAACATAATAGTACGAAGGGCCAAACCCAGCGACGCGGCCCAAATCGCCGCTTTCGTCAATCGCGGCCGGCGAGGACAGAGGCAGATTGACGAGTTGGCTGTCATCGAGCGCTTTGGCAGCGTGGGCATTATGGTGGCCGAGATAGGCGGGGAACTGGTCGGTCTGCTGGGTTGGCGGGCTGAGAACCTGATCGTTAGAGTGACCGATCTTTTGGTCGCGCCCATTCCGGAAGGGGTCTCCATTGCTAGCGCATTGCTCTCCGCGATGGAACAGACCGCCGGTGAGTTGCAGTGTGAAGCAGCCTTGCTCTTCTTGCCGCGTCCCCATCATCCCAAGCTGATCAAATTCTGCAACACGCTCGGCTACGAATCTCAAATCGTCGCCAATTTGCCCAAAGTGTGGCAAGAGGCCGCCAGCGAAGCTCGTGTGGGCGGCGAAGAGGCTGTATTGGTGAAACAATTACGGACAAGGCGCGTGGCCCGTCCGCTGTGAGCGACGGCGCGCTGATTTTTCGGAGGTGAATATGTCTGCTTTGAAGCAATTCGTTGATCAACACCCACGCCTGACAGCCTGGCTAGTACTGGCCGTCGGCATGGTGATCATCCTCGTGTGGTCCGCCCGCGACGTGGGGCTGCTACCGGGGCAATGGGCGGCTCTGATCGTCGCCACCATCGGGCTGGCTGGCCTGTGCGTGTGGATCATCGGCTGGGAGGATGAAGAGGAAGAGACACGAGAGCAATCGTGACCCTCTAATACAGGAGTTGCTTATATGGACTTGTTCGATAAATGTTGGAGCTTTACCGAGGCGAAGAGGGTTCAGGCGGCCGGGTTCTACCCTTACTTTATTCCTCTCTCCGACAGCGAGGGTACTCAAGTCACCGTCGGCGACCACCAACTGATCATGGTCGGCTCTAACAATTATCTGGGGTTGACCACACATCCCCGTGTCCGTCAGGCCGCCATCGAGGCGACGCGGCGCTATGGCACCAGTTGCACCGGCTCCCGCTTCCTCAACGGTACGCTAGAGTTGCATCTGCAACTGGAGCGACGGCTGGCCGAGTTTTTGGGCGTGGAGGCGGCGCTGGCGTTTTCTACCGGCTACCAGACCAACGTGGGGACCATCTCGGCGCTGGTGGGCCGGGGCGACTTTGTCGTCACCGATAAGGAGGATCACGCCAGCATCGTGGATGGCTGCCGGCTGGCCCTGGGCGAGATGCGCCGCTTCCGACACAACGACATGGCCCATCTGGAGCGCGTCCTGGCCAGTCTACCGGAGGAGGCCGGCAAACTCGTGATCGTGGATGGCGTCTTTAGCATGGGAGGCGATGTTGCCCTGTTACCAGAGATCGTGTCATTATGCCGCAAGTACGGAGCACGACACATGGTGGACGATGCCCACTCTATTGGGGTGTTGGGCGGGGGGCGTGGCACGGCGGCTCACTTTGACCTCATCGGCCAGGTGGATCTGACGATGGGCACCTTTAGCAAGTCCCTGGCCAGCCTGGGTGGGTTCATCGCCGGCGCGGCAGACGTGATTCACTACATCCAACACCACGCCCGTGCCCTGATCTTTAGCGCGAGCATCCCGCCGGCCAACGCGGCCGCCGCTCTGGCCGCCCTGGAGGTCATGCAGGAGGAACCGGAGCGGATCGAACGGGTCAACCAGATTGGCAAATATATGCGGACCGAGTTACGCGGGTTGGGCTTTAACGTGGGCGACTGCGAGACCCCCATCGTGCCGGTCGTCATCGGCGACGACATGCGCACCTTTATCACCTGGAAAGCGCTCTACGAAGCGGGCGTCTATACCAACGCTGTCATTTCCCCTGCGGTGCCGTCCGAGTCGGCCCTGTTGCGCACCAGTTACATGGCGACCCACACCGATGAACAACTCGACCGTGTGTTGCAGGCCTTTGCGGAGGTGGGGCGGACGTTGGGACTCGTCGGATAGTGTGCGCCCACCGGCGCTCGCTGATCTGGGCTGGACGGCGTTCCGAAGACAAACCATACTCCCGCCAGAGGGACGTATCCGATCTCGCGGGAGCGGTTTTGGGCGAGAACCCTGGCTCATCAAGGTCAGGGTTCTTTGATTGCGTTCCCTCCTATTTCGGGTAAAATAACCTCGTTGGTAACGCTATGCTACTTGGACACAGAGAACGCGGATAAACTACACCCGGCCGAGAAGGCACAAAGATTCACAGAGAATGCGACAAAAACTGTTTTTCTCCGTGTTCCCCTGCGAGACCCTCTGCGACTCTCTGTGTTACAGCCCATGCTGAGCAGTTACCCTCGTTGAACAAAATGGCTCATCTGAAACGATTGCTTACACTGGCCCTGGTGGGCGCCGTGTTAATATCCCTCGCGCCGCCGGGAGCGTCTCGCGCCCAGGAGGAGGACGTTGTCGCGCGCCTGATGGAAGAAATGTCCAGCGCGGCCAAAGTCGGGCAACTGTTCCTGGTCACCTTCCCCGGAGCCGAGGTCAACGACGAGACCAGCGTCGCCGCACTGATCCGCGATTATCACGTCGGCGGGGTGCTGCTTTTGCCCGAAAACGACAACATCATCAATGAGGGGGACACACTCACTCAAGTAGCCACACTGGTCGGGCAGCTTCAGCAGACCGCTTGGGACGCCGCGCAGCCCGTGACCGAGACGCTGGGCGGGGAACTGCCCAACCCCTTCATCCCCCTCTTCATCGCCGCGAACCACGAGGGTAACGGCGCGCCCTTTACCGGCATCGTCAATGGGACGACCCCGTTGCCCTCCGAGATGGCCGTGGGCGCCACCTGGAATCCGACCCACGCCGAGACCGTGGGGCGGATCGTGGGCCAGGAACTGCGCGCCCTGGGCGTCAACGTGCTGCTTGGCCCTTCGCTGGACGTGCTAGAGACCCCCCGCCCCGATAGCGCCGGCGACCTGGGAGTGAGAACCTTTGGAGGCGATCCGTTCTGGGTGGGGCAGATGGGGCAGGCCTACATCCGTGGCGTCCACGCCGGGGCCGATGGGCGGGTGGCGGTCGTGGCCAAACACTTTCCCGGTTTGGGCACCTCCGATCGCTCGCTCGACGAAGAGGTCTCTACCGTGCAACGCACACTGGAGAAACTGAGGCAGGTTGACCTGTACCCGTTCTTCGCCGTAGCGCAGGCGGACGATCCAGAGGTGCGGCCCGACGGAGTGTTAGTATCCCACATCCGTTTCCGGGGATTGGAGGGGGAACGTTTCGTCGTCACCCGTCCGATCAGCGTGGATAGACAGGCGCTCCAACGCTTGTTGGGGTTGCCAGAGCTGGTCGGCTGGCGCGAGGGCGGCGGCGTGACGGTCTCCGATGGGCTTGGGGTGCGCGCACTACGGCGCTTTTACGATCCAAGCGAGCGGAGCTTTAATGGCCGGCGCATCGCCCAAGAAGCTTTTCTCGCCGGCAATGACCTGCTCCTCCTCTCACAATTCGCGCCCAGTGACACCTGGGAGGATCGGATCGCCAACGTCGAATCCACCATCACCTTTTTCCGCGAGCGGTACGATAGCGACCCCTCATTCCAGACTTTGGTGGATGAGGCTGTAGCGCGCATATTGAGGCTCAAGATCAAGCTCTACGGTAGTACTTTCAGGCTCAGCGCCGTTCAACCCAACCTGGGAAGGATCAGCGGGCAGGTAGAGTCTAATCGAGAGACGTTGTCTGCCATTGGCCACGATGCTATCACACTGCTCTCTCCCCCTTCGCCCGACCTGGCGCCCTCCCCTCCGACTACTGATGATAACATTGTCATCTTTAGCGATAGCCGCACCGGGCAACCTTGTTCCACGTGCGCCCCTGTGCCTTACTTGGATCAGTCCGTATTGCGAGATACCATCGTGCGGCTCTACGGCCCTGACGCGACGGGACAGATCAGCCCTTGGAGGATCGCCAGTTTTACCTTTGAACAACTGGACGGGTATCTGAGCACGCCGTCTCCAACCCTGTCGCCAACCCCCACGGGCGACGAAGAAATCACGCCCACTCCTGTCCCGCTCGATCCCATCGAAGCGGCGTTGCAGAATGCAGACTGGGTGCTGTTTGCCATGCTCGACCCGACCGACGCCCTTCCTCAGTCGGGGGTCGTGCGGCGCTTTCTCGCCGAGCAGGCCGATGCCCTGCGGGGACCACAGTTGATCGTGCTGGCCTACGACGCCCCCTATTACCTGGACGCGACCGAGGTCAGCAAATTGAGCGCCTACTACGTGGCCTACAGCCGAGTCGGGCCTTGTATCGAGACTTCGGTGCGGGCCATGTTTGGCGAATTTGCTCCGGCCGGCGCTTTGCCGGTCAGCGTGAGCGGCGTCAACTATGACCTGGTGGTCCAGACCTCTCCCGATCCTGAGCAAACCATCGCGCTGCACTATGAAAAGATCAGCGAGCCGCCCGCGGAGGATCAATTGACGCCTGAACCAACTGTGGAGAGCGAGTCAACGGTGGAGCCGACGGCGGAGGGCCAACCGACGCCGGAGCCTCGGCTGGCAGAGGGAGACAAGTTAAAATTGCGCACCGGAGTGATTCTGGATCACAACGGCCATCCGGTGCCGGATGGCACACCGGTCCAGTTCATTTTCACCTATCCGCAGGAGGGGCTGGAGCGGTCAGAGGTAGGGACCACCCACGCCGGCGTGGCCGAAACGACGGTCACACTGGATCGAACGGGCCAGCTCGATATTTCTGTCCAGGCGGACCCTGTTCCGCGCGCCATCGCCCTGCAGATCACGATCCAGGAAGAGGGGCCGGCCATCGTCGTGCCTATCACGCCCACGCCCCGTCCCACTGCGTCCCGGCCAGCGCCGACGCCTAACGTCAGTGTGGAGCCGCCAGTCGAAAATACGCCACCCCCCACCTCTGCGTCGGAGAATGGGCAGGCTCTGCCCGCGGCTCAAGATGTCGGAACGACGACCCTGATTTTGGCCTTGTTCTGTGTCTTGGGCGTTGGCGGTATAGGGTACTATGTTATGCGTTCCAACAACGAGCCGGTCAGTCCGGCCCTGCGCCTGGCGCTGTGGTGCGTCATAGGGGGGCTGGCGCTGTACCTGGTCTACGTCATACTTCTGCCCGGGGTCGCCTGGCTACAGGAGTGGAATACCGCGTGGGCGGCGGGGGGAGCCGCCTTGTTGGGTAGTTTGGTGCCCCTCGTCGTTGCGCGGATCGCCGGTTGGTGGAGGCGCGCCGCGTAGCAGGGGCGATTGCATTACTCCTACAGGGAGGTCGCCAACACGGCGAGGGCGAGCATTATCCCGGCCAGCACCAGCAAGCCGCGATTCTCGGTCACTGCTCGCTGCCACTCGCCCTCGGCGGGGACGAGTGTGAGCAGTGTGGATGGCAGAGAACCGGTGTGTAACATCTCGCGGAACGCCGTGACGGTTGGGGGGCGCTGGCTGGGATGCATAGCGATGGCGGCCAGGATGGCCCGTTCTGTGGCGGGAGAGATGTGGGGGTTGATGGCGCGGGGCGGCGCGAGTGCGTCGGGGTTCAAGAATCGTCGCTTGGCGTCTGCCGGAGGCTCATTGGTCAAGAGATGATAGAGCGTAGCGCCCAGCGAGTAAATGTCGGAGCGGACGTCGGTGTGACCGGTGTCTCCGCCGTATTGCTCCAACGGGGTGTAGGCGACGGTGCCCCGGCCTTGCAACACGGTGACGGTACGGGCGTCGTCCGTCGCCAGGAGTTTGACCAACCCAAAATCCACCAACTTGATCAGTCTGCCGGGCGTCAGCTTGATGTTGGCCGGTTTGATGTCACGATGGAGCACGGGCGGGTCCTGGCAATGGAGATACTCCAAAGCGTCGCACAGTTGGCCGGCCCAGCGGAGCACTCTCTGCTCGTCGAGGAATTTGCCCAGGCGGCGCTTTTCTTCCATCAGTTGGCGCAGGTCGCGCCCGTCTACGAAATCCATGACCAGGTACTCTCGCTGGTCGGCGGTAAAGGTATCGGAGACTTTGGGGAGGTTGGGGTGGTCCAACCGGGCCAGGGTGAAAGCCTCGCGCCGGAATTGTTCCTGGGCCTGAGCCAGGGCCTCTGGCGTGGCGTCGGGGTCCGGGCGTACCTCTTTGAGGGCGCAGATGCGGCCTTCGAGGCGTAGATCCTCGGCGCGATACACCGCGCCCATACCTCCCTGGCCGACGGGAGCCAGGATTTTATAACGCTGGTGCAGGACAGTCCCTGGCACGAGCAAGCGGGCCATAGCGATGATTTTCACTCCTTTTGGGTTGCGTTTCATCATAAGCGAGAAAGATCATTCTGTCAAGGAGGGCGGTCGTGACACGTCAAGATATGCCGATGCTCATCGTTTACGAGGGAAAACTGGAGGGGCAGCGCTGGATCATAGACCGGGAAAGAATAGTCATCGGGCGCGGTTCGGACTGCGACATCGTGCTGCCAGAGCGGCAGGCCTCGCGCCAACACGTCGCGATTGAACGGGGCGAGGACGGGTATTTGCTGCGCGACCTGGGGAGCAAGAACGGCACCTTTGTCAACGGTCGAGAGGTGCGCGACGAGCCTTACCGCCTGAAGGATGGGGACGAGATACAGATCGCGCTGTGTGTCAGGATGGGCTTTGTGGGGGCCGACGCCACACTGCCCCTGGAACTGACCGGCCCCAACCGGGGGTTACGCGTGGACAAGGCGGCCAGGAGAGTGTTTATCGGAGGGCACGAGCTGATCCCGCCTCTCTCGGTGGCCCAGTATACGCTGCTAGAGTTGTTGCTCGATCGTGAGGGGGAGGTGGTCCCACGTGACACAATCGTGACCGCTGTGTGGGCCGAGGAAGAAGCGCTGGGCGTCTCTGAGCAGGCGATTGACGCGCTGGTGCGCCGCTTGCGCGAGCGCATCGCCGCCGTAGACCCGGATCACGATTACGTCGTCACCGTGCGGGGGCACGGCTTCCGGCTGGATAATCGGTAGCGCAAAGCGGTAGGAACCAGGTTTCTCGAACCTGAAGGAGATAGTCAATGGGGTGGGAACAGTGGCCCTTTCATCCACGATCGTTGACGGATATGGTAGGCCCCAGCGATGAGGCCGATTATAACGAGCGCTTTATTTCTGTTATCGCGTCTGGATGCAGCGAACGCCTGGACAGGTCGCTCACCATCCTTGAGCCAGAGCTCGATCAGGGAGAGCCGGTCCGCGAGCCGGTCCCCGATGCCCCCGACGAGACGAGGTTAAAGCTGCGGCGCATTGAGCAAATAAACCCCCGCGAGCATTTTGCCCAGTTCTGCAGCGCGCTGAGAGGGCTTCCCAAGCAGGAGGAAGCCTGCCGACAATGTGATGCGGACATCGCTCGAAGGGCCATGCAGGCGACTTTCGATGAATCCCGGGAGTTTGACCGGCCTCTGAGGTGCGATGCTTGCCGCATGGGCCTAGTTGGTCATGCCAGCGTCATTCGATTTCACCAGACCCCTGTGGCAGTCGCTTTGTCGGGGCAGTTCCTCGCAGACGACGATGACTCTCGGAAACGCCTGCACACCCTAATTGACGACCTGGTCGCCAAGCACGGTCTGGAGGATACGGAGCGTCAAGACTTGTATGCCCGTGCAGCCGAACTGGAAACTCGAGACGAGTTCATACAGAGATACGTTCGGGAGGTCGAACAAAAGAACCCGGTCGCTGCGGTCGCTTTGAAAAAACGAGACCCCACGGTAGCGCATCTCTTTCTCGAGGTGGTACAAGAGATCGAGCGTATAGTGTGTGCACAGTTCCAAATGCACAAACGGGAACGGGAAAGTGCATTTCGACACCAGCTCAGACAACGGATCCCATCCTTGCCGGCCAACGGTAGAGCAGGGATCGCCAAGGAAACAGAGTTGATCTTGGAAGAGGTGCGCCGCTTTTGCGGCGCCGCATACCTGGTGCTCTTTGTCACACCACGACGATATATTTCCTACGAAAGCAACTCCAACTTGCTGCTCCCCTTTGCGTTTGCCGGTGTGGGAGAGCGGGTCAGGTCCGGGATTTTGCATTTCAATTGGCGCAAGGCAGGCCTGACAGTCGGCGCTCGGTCCGGCGTAGAAGGAGACACCACCACGTCTTTCAACTCTGGCACGCCGCGCTCACCCATCGGCTTGACCCGCCACGAGGAACTCGAGCCGGCGCTGAGAAACGGGATCAGGGGGGATGGAGCCGCTTTCTTCGACCGCACGGCGCTGCTGTGCCAGATGTACCTATCTGACGCCTACCGTGCAGTGCTTCTGTGGGGGCCGTTCTCTCACCTTACCCCCACCGACCTGGAGCAAGAGTCTCCATTCCTGATAGAAGTTTCGGAACTGGTGATGATGCGTATCCTAAGCGCGGTGCAACTGTCCGATTCGGAGAATCGCACCGCCGCCTGGGGTGACGTAGCGGGGCTCTTGGCGCACTATTCCCGGCGCGCGACGACGCCTGTTTCAGCCGGCATCAGGATCATTGCCGATTACCTGCAGGGAGGAGGCGCCTATTCCAAACAAGACGCCCAAGACGCCTGCGACAGTCTGGACGCCGCCTCACGCTTTATCTCGCAGGCCGTGCGATCTCCGCTCTCCTCCTTTGCGGCCACGGCAGAAGAAGTGTACAAATTTGCGCCAGTGTCCCTTGACGAGATCGTGGACGATTGTGTGGCGCTCTACCATCCGGTTGCTCTGGATAAAGGGATCACTATTGACGTGAATCCCAACGTAGCCGCACTCCCGCCCGTCGAGGTTGACAGAGCAAAGATAAGGGACGCTATCGGATACGTGCTTGATAACGCCATCAAATATTCCCACGAGGACAAGGAGATCCGGATATATGGCGAGCGTTCGGGATCTTGGGTGCGGCTGACGATCGAAGACTTTGGTCAGGGCATAAGAGAACAAGATCGCTGCTTGATCTTTGGGCGCGGCTACCAGGGCGAGCGAAGCCGGAAGGCGCTCTACGAGGAAGGAGAGGGCATGGGGCTGTTCCACGCTCGCCTCATCGTGGAAGCTCACAAAGGAGAGATATGGTGTGGCTGTCGGTCAGGCCCTCGCACCGATGATTCCTCCAGGTTAGAGGGGTACCGCGTGTGGTTCACCTTCAAGCTGCCCCTCGAACGGGCGGATGTGTAGGACAATTCCAATGCAAGGAGGAAACAGATGGCTAGAATTCTGTACCTCGAGGACGAGGCCTGGCAAGTTCAAAGCACGGTGATTACCTTTATAGAAAAGGAACTGGGGCATAGCGTGAGCCTCGTAAAGTCAATTGCCGAGGCAAGAGAATCGCTATCCGCGACTCCCTACGACGCCGTTTTTCTGGACATTATGCTGAACGAGAAGGGGCTGATCGAGTTCGAAGATAGCGGTTTGCTGATCGCGCAACTCGTCTTGGCGGGCGAGTTTGCCGCTGCGGGCAACCCTTCCACGTTGCCCATCGTCGTTGCTTCGGGGAACTGGGACGCCACGGTCAGAGATTCGATGGGCAGGGGATGGACGGTAGAGGATCGCGCTCGCTCGCTCGGTATCTCCCACAAGTGTTTCTTGCGCAAACCGTTCCTGGCTGACGAAGTGCGCGACATCCTGCACAATGTACTGAAAGACCAAGAGAAGGGGCGAATGTGACCGAGTTTGAACGCAAAACCAAAGCAGCCGATACATTTTGGAGTTTCCTCGCCTATCTCAACAAGTATGTCACCGTGTCCAAGGACCTCAAGCACGCTCTGGCCGATCCTGGGCGCACGCGGCTTCTTTCGACGCTGATCGAACACATGCTCCCCGTCCTGCGTGCGGACGTGGCCTTTGTAGCCTATCGCAACGTCGAGAATGATTCGGATGCCTGGCTGTACGTTCCAAGAGAATCCATCAAGCCCGAACGCGAGTTACAGCAACGCTCTCCCTTGGTCGAGAGAATAGAAGCACTGAACTGGTCGCTACCCCACAGCGAGCTAGAGATGGTGCAGAACGGCGTCCCGCTCATGCTCTTTGACAAGGGCTTGGAAAAGCTACCCGCCTCCTTCGAGGATGTGGTTACGGCGCTGGCTATATCCCGGATGGCGCTTTGGGGGCGAGAGTATTTCCTTTTCTTTTGTGATACCCAGCACAAAGGCGGAGACCTTCCGAGATACAACAACTTTGACAAAGCTATGTTGGCGGTCTCGACTGGCATCCTAGAAGCTGGCTTTATGAGCGGGGTCAGAACCGGAAGGAGAGCGCAGCAAGATATTGACGAGGAACAAACACGCCAGTTCCTCTCGGGCTTGATCCACGAACTCAAGACGCCCATTCAGGCCATAGCGGCCGACGCCAGCAACCTGGTGGACGAAATGCCCGGCGAACTGGAAGAATTGCAAGAGATTGCAGCGCGCGCTCTCAAATCCTCGCGCCACCTCAGTCGGTTGGTCGAGAACTTTCGCATTGCCATCTCGGATCAAAAAGCATCCGACGAGACGTTAGTGATAGCCAGTATAGATGCTCCTCTACGAGAGGCGCTGAACATGCTCGTCAGCGAGGTGCACGCGCGCGGAATCAAAATTGCAGGGCCGTATGCTGTTGATGGTAAACCGTTCCCCAAATTGCCGTTGTACTACTATCGGTTGACGATTGCGTTCAATAATCTGGCGCACAATGCCATCGTATACTCTCTGCCTCGAGATGGCGAGTACGTTCCCATCGAGATCACCGGTTACAACGCGGGGGAGGATCTGTACGCAATTGCCATCACGAACTATGGAATCGAGATCACCCAGGAAGAGATAGAGAACGATCTGTTGTTCAAACTCAAATATCGCGGCAAGCAGGCTAGGAGGTACGTGGCCAGCGGATCGGGGCTGGGGCTATCCTCCGTGAGACAAGCCGTCAATAAACACCGGGGCAAGATCGAGGTAACGAGCGAGCCGGCCGGCCCAGGCCTGTTCCGCAATACATTCACTATCACTATTCCAATCAAGAGCCCCATCTAACAGGAGTGAATCCTCCACTTGGCCGTAGTGCAACCTTAGGTGGGCTTCTTACCCGCCATGTGGATACAGGGGGACAGATGAGCAAGATACTCTGGATTGACGACGACTATGAAATGATCAGAGGCATAGTCAGGCCCCTCGAAAAAGCCGGGCACGAGATTGACGCAGTCCGTACCATCACCTCAGCTCTGGAAAAGCTGGTCGGTGAGAAGAAAGGAAAAGGTTCAGAACGGACAGAGACCGGGCAAGTGGACCTGGCCCAATTACACTATCTACTCATCGAACGCTTCGATGCCGAGGAACTGCGCTCACTCGGCTTTGCCCTGGAAGTGGAATACGACAGTCTCCGAGGTGAGGGGAAGACGGGCAAGGCGAGGGAGTTGATCGCCTATCTCGAACGGCGGGAGCGCCTGATCGAACTCGTACAAGTCGGTGAACAACTGCGTCCCGACGTCCCGTGGGGGAATGTGTTGCAGACAATCGAGGGGGCCCCATTCGCTTCATCCGAACGGCCACAATACGACCTGGTGATCGTGGATCTGTTCCTGCCTCTATATGAATCCGCCCAGTCATCTATACCCGAGTGTATCAAGAACAGCCCCAGCGGAGGCGAAGGCCTGATCGCCTATATGCGCCTCGATCTAGACCTGCGAGTTCCTATCATAGTTCTATCCGTGCGCGCCAACGACAGTGAAATCAGAGACCGGCTAGAGCCGTACCAGGTTTCAGATTTTCTAGCCAAAGGGGATCTGAAGCCGAACCAGGTCAAAGAGGCCGTAGAAACGGTGCTCGACGAACCCAGCTTTGAACGGGCAGCCATGCTGAACTTGAGGTCTCAAAGCCCCGAAGAGAGACGTATGGGCCTGGTTCACGCCGCGCAGATGAAGCGCACGCCCAAGTTGTACGAAACGCTCTTGGCCGTGATGAGCGTCGAAACCGTCCCCGAACTGCGCACTATGGCGGCCTCAATATTGAACAAGTATCCCACCTACGCTCTGTACAGCGAAAAAACCTAAAGGGTCTTCCGAGACCCTTTAGGTTTTCAATGGGCCAAGCCCTTACATCTCCTGGAACTCGCCCTCGATCACTTCCTCTTCTCCAGACATCGGGCCGGCGCCGTACCCAGGCGGCGGCCCGCCGTTGCCCCCGAATCCGGGCTGCGGGCCGCCCGCCGCTGCTTGCTGCGCCGTTGCTTGCTGCGCATACATCTGCTGCCCGATAGCCTGGCTGGCCTGCTGCAACTGCTCGATCAGCGTTCGGATGCGGTTCGCGTCCTCTCCCTCTTTGGCCTGCTTCAGGTCTCCCACGATCTGCTCGACCCGTCCCCGGTCGGACGAGGATACCTTGTCTCCCAGGTCGCGCAACATCTTTTCCATCTGATGGATCAGCGCGTCGGCTGTGTTGCGGGCTTCGATCAGCTCTTTGCGCTTCTGGTCTTGCGCCTGATGCCGCTTCGCCTCCTGCACCAGCCGCTCCACCTCGTTCTTGTCCAGGTTCGTGCTGGCGGTGATGGTGATCTGTTGCTCCTTGCCGGTGGCCTTGTCCTGGGCCGAGACGTTCAGGATGCCGTTGGCGTCAATATCGAACGTCACCTCGACCTGCGGCACGCCGCGCGGCGCGGGCGGAATCCCCTCCAGATTGAACATCCCCAGGCTGTTGTTGTCGGCCGCCATCGGTCGCTCCCCCTGCAGGACGTGGATCGTCACGGCGGTCTGACCGTCCTCGGCGGTGGAAAAGATCTCGCTCTTGCGGATCGGGATGGTGGTGTTGCGCTCAATGAGGGGCGTCAGTACCCCGCCCAACGTCTCCACCCCCAGCGTCAGCGGCGTCACGTCCAGGAGCAGCACGTCCTTCACCTCACCGCCCAACACCCCGGCCTGGATGGCCGCGCCGACCGATACCACCTCGTCCGGGTTTACTCCCTTGTGCGGCTCTTTGCCGCCGGTCATCTCGCGCACCAGTTGCTGGATCATCGGCATGCGGGTCGCGCCGCCCACCAGCACCACCTCGTCCAGGTCGGCGGGGTTGAGCTTGGCGTCGCGCAACGCCTGCTCGAAAGGTCCCCGGCACCGCTCCACCAACTCTTCGGTCAGTTGCTCCAGTTTGGCCCGCGTCAGCTTGATCTGCAGGTGCTTGGGGCCATTGGCATCGGCGGTGATGAAAGGCAGGTTGATCTCTGTCTCCAGCACGGTGGAGAGCTCGATCTTGGCCTTCTCGGCCGCCTCCTTCAACCGTTGCAAAGCCTGGCGATCCTCGCGCAGGTCAATGCCCTGCTCTTTTTTGAACTCGGCGGCCACGTAATCGGTGATGTGCTGATCCCAGTCGTCGCCGCCCAGGAAGGTATCACCGCTGGTGGATTGCACCTCGACCACTCCCTCGCCCACGTCCAGGATGGAGACATCGAGAGTGCCGCCGCCCAGGTCGAACACCAGGATCGTCTCGGCCTCTTTCTTGTCCAGCCCGTAGGCCAGACTGGCGGCCGTCGGCTCGTTGATGATGCGCAGTACCTCCAGCCCGGCGATCTGTCCCGCGTCCTTGGTCGCCTGACGCTGGCTGTCGTTAAAGTAGGCCGGGACGGTGATGACCGCCTTGGTGACCGTCTCGCCCAGGTAAGCCTCGGCGTCCTCCTTCAGTTTGCGCAGGATCATGGCCGAGATCTCTTGCGGTGTATAGTTCTTACCGGTCTGCGGAATAGAGACCTGCGCGTCGCCCGCTGACCCGCTCACGATCTTGTAGGGCAGGATCTCGCGCGCCTTCTCGACCTCTGGTTCGTCGTACCGGCGGCCCATCAGCCGCTTGATAGAAAAGATAGTGTTATCCGGGTTGACGACCGCTTGCCGTCGGGCGGTCTGCCCCACCAGCCGCTCGCCGTTCTTGCTAAAGGCGACGACCGACGGGAACAATCGCCCTCCCTCGGCGCTGGGGATGACGGTCGGCTCGCCCCCCTCCATCACAGAGACGACCGAGTTGGTCGTACCCAGATCAATTCCTATAATCTTGCTCATCTGTTTCCTCCCATTTACGTTTTACGTTTCAAGCTAACTATACCCCAGCTCCATCAGAAATAGATAAGAGCAACGTTAGCGTTGCATTAGATTGTGCTGGCGGCGCGCCGTCCCCGTTTGCAGATTGGGCCAAGTGTGATAAACTCCTGTCTGACGTTCACTACCGGACACTTTTTCAGAGGTGCCACAATCAGTTACACAGAGAAGTCGCAGAGACACACCGAGATATTGAAAATCGGTAACTACCTCGACAATGTTAGATTTTGTATCTTGAGAGAAAGTGATGTTCGTAGTGCGCCACGAAACGCAGTGGAGTGGCGCACAACCGCACTCCGTTACACTCCGTGCGTGACTACGAGCCGAATGTAACAT
>Ga0180432_10001018_pt1 | contig 44638 bp, 39 predicted proteins | sample SS_ome_10_FD_132414 | JGI IMG/M metagenome (GOLD analysis project Ga0180432, IMG submission 132414) | Hypersaline lake sediment archaeal communities from the Salton Sea, California, USA - SS_1_MS_2 metaG | ecosystem: Environmental > Aquatic > Non-marine Saline and Alkaline > Hypersaline >...
CCTTAACGCTTTTATGGCGTTAAGGATCTTCCAATCAGACGGTAACAGTAATGCCCCTTCTATAGCCGCTTTTATTTCGGGGTTGGCTTTTTTTCGATTTGTGATCGTAACCTCACCAAGCCCCGCCTCTTTTGCGATACTTTTTCGTGTTACAGGCTCTTCTCTTTGCCGTAACGCTTTTATGGCGTTAAGGATCTTCCAATCAGACGGTAACAGTAATGCCTCTTCTATAGCCGCTTTTATTTCGGGATTGGCTTTTTTTCGGTTTGTGATCGTAACCCCATTAAACCCTGCCTCCTTTGCGATACTTGTTTGGGTTACGGGCTCTTCTTTTTGCCGTAACACTTTTATGGCGTTAAGGATCTTCTGGTCAGATGGTAATGAAATGTTGAAGGATTCTACTCCGGAAAACACTCCGGATTTCACGAATGCGGCATATATCATAAGAGATATGGCGGGAGCCGATCCAATTAACCAGCGTGGTATGCCGCTTTTACCCGTTACAGCGAACCAGTGGCGGACGGATTCGATTAGTGGGGATGTTTTTGCGGGCCCGAGGGTAATCATAAGTGTTCCTGCTATCGCTGCGATAACACCCAGGGCAATCATGTTGCGATAGGAACGCTTCGCTGTGCCTGAACCGGGAATATGATAAGATTTTAAAAACGCCAGCGCGTTTTTAAGTTCGCTTTTTTTAATTTCGTGTATATCCTGTTTTTTACCGATACCGGGAGTGCCTGGAGCGTCTCCCGCCTTCCCTAAAAGAGAAATCGTAAGCTCCCCTCCGAGATGCTGCCTGAAGTGCTCAAGGCCTTTCCATAACTGTCCGAATTGTGCGGCGCGGTCAAATACAGGAAGGCCTGCGTTCGTGATAAGCCGCATGATGCGCATAAATTCTTCTTCGGTAATGTATCCCCTTTTCCACGAAATATAAGAGTCAATTGCTATACCGATGGCAACGCCCCGTCCGTGTGAAAGCCGGCCGCGCGTTAATATCTCGAGACGATGGCCCCATTCGTGCCCGTAATCAAGCGGCCTGGCCAGTTTTTTTTCGTAAGGATCGGTTTTTATCTGTCCGAGATGGTTTTTTACAGAGATAAAAATCATCTCTTCCGCTCGATTTAACGACCTCCCTGATTCGGTTTCCGGACTGAAATTTTTCTCACGGCTGAGGAGCTCCGGAAGCCCAAGGAGGTCTTTATAGTTTTTTTCTAAAAACTTGAATCCGTCCGCGTCCTTCAATAACGCAACCTTTATTATCTCCGCCAGGCCGTCACTGATAATGGGCCGGCCGGTTGTCTTCAAGAAAAACGGATCAATAAGTACAACCTGCGGAGGCTGAAACGTACCCAGGAAATTCTTTTGCCGGAAAAAGTTAATACCGTTTTTCACGCCTATTCCCGCGTCGTCCTGCGCGAGAAGCGTCGTAGGAACGCGTATCTGGTCGGCGCCCCTGTGGAAAATGGTGGCGGCAAAACAGGACATATCGATCGTGGCCCCCCCGCCTATAGCAATAAAAACCGATTTGCGGTCAAGCCCTGCCCGCCAGGCCCGGAAAACTGTCCGGAGCGTATAAAAGAGTCCCAGAAACCCTTTTTTTACCCTTTCCCCGCCGTTTACTACCAATATATTCTTTTTTGTATCCGCGTTTATACTATTCGCTTTAATGTAGTCCTTCAATGCCCTGATTTGGCTTCTGCCGATACCTTTATCCACCACAAAGAATGCCTTTCTGCCTGCTATCGCTTCCGCGAGAAGCGGATTTTTCTCGCCGAAAACATTACGAGTCATCAGTACACTGTAGGACTCATCGGGCATTACCTTCACATCCATACCCCTAGTAATTAAGCCGGAAGTGTCTACCGTGACGGGTTTTTCCCCGTAATTCGAGGTACGGTCCCTCTTAGCTATAACATAAAAACGCAGCCCTTCCCGATTTGTTTTCTTATAAAGAATTTCAAAAACCGATTTATTTATTTGTTCCTTAAAATCTTCATCCGACACAACCTGCGCTACACCTTTTTTATTGACTAAAAAACCGGCGTTTTCCATAAATCTATTTTTTATAATACCTCCCGGATCATACATGGTGTAGTTATTATTTTTTCTACTTGAGTCAATAATCGGTATCGGCGCGTTAAACAAAACATAATCATAAGGGCCTTTTTCCCGCAATTTATCCAGCGTTTGTTGTTTTTTTAAGCAGCCGTATACAGCGCTCAATGCATTTCTTTTGCCGGCACGCGAAAAATTGAGCATCGTGCTCAAAAGAGCAAAAACATCTGAATCCGCGGCGACTACATTCTCGGCATTTAGATTTTTAATCGCTGCCAGGCCAAGATCACCGGCTCCGCACGCAATATCGAGCACACGCTTGAAACTTTTGCTTTGCGGGTTTTGACTTCTTAAAATTTCAATCATAGGAATAGTGCTATTAAGGCCTTGGGTAAAAACTCTGCTGAAGTGTAAAAGAAACGGCAAGTCATAATACTCTCGCTGCGTTTTTTCAGAAATGCCGGATCCCTCATATCTGTATGCGGTATCCCGTAAACCCCGGATGTCAATGTCAGCGTTTTTCGTATGTCCAATTAAAGAGGAAAAATTCTTTTTTATCCAATTACGGATTTTTTCCTTATCAATTTTGAAATCCTTCGCCAAAAAACCTATGCTGATCTTATATTGCGTATCAAAACCGGTTTTATTTTCCCGCAAAATCGCGATGGGGCGGTTTTTATAAATCAGCAGCAAAAGCCTTCCCGCGCTTCCGCTGTCATAACCGTTGATCTTTATGGGAACGTACGCGCCTGATCCTCCCAAGGGCCGAATATCGCCCTTGTCCACGGAAAACGCGTCATAAATTAAATCGGCGCCGATTTCCAGCGCAGCCGGTATATTGCCCCGGGAAAAAGAAAATTCGTCTGTGCCCGGAGACTTTTTTTTGAGCGGCTTTCGTAACGAAATAGACTTATCCGGGCCTATAACCGCTTCGTAATGCCTGTAAGAGCGTTTTGTGCCAACGCCGCATGGAATAACAATTTTATCTTTTTCTTTTCGCTGCTTATCCATGTTCAAATCGAGAAGCATACCGGCAACCCTGGGGGAAAGGTGATGTCTGAATAATTTTATATCCTCAATTTTTCCGGGGGCGAAGTGGTTAAGAACAGCCGAAAACATAGCCTTAAGCGCGTTTTCCGGCATTGAAAAGAAACTCGGAATTTGGAGGGTATCAGCGGCCGGGGTATTTTTTCTTAAGATATCCGGATTCGCCCAGAGAGCATTCTCAAAGGAAAACGCCAGTAATAACGCGGCGGCGATCGCTCTAATTATTGCATTCGGTTTTGCTGCCATTGTTAGCCTAGTATATCATATGATAATAAGCCGTGTGTCACGGTAATGTAATTTAATTGTAGGAAAAATGTAACGACTTTTCTCGTCGGGGGTTGTATGCAAAAATGCCCGTAAAAGCGAAGTAGGGCACATTAAATGTGCCCTACTTCGCGGGTAACTTCTATTCGATTATATGGCAGGCTTTTAACCCTGTTTTTGTTCGTGGAAAGCTTTGTAAATAAACCTGTTTATATTTTTTTCCGCGGCGAACTCAAAGGCCTTATTTCCATCCTCCATACTTTTTACAGGGCGCCTCGCGTTTGTTGTAAAATTTTTAAATTCTGTTATTATTTTGCCTGTTTTCGGATCCGTAAGCGTATAATCCACGGAAAGTTTGGCGGAACTTTTCATCGCCAACGTATCCGCGGCTACCGCAGCGGCGCCAAAAATGGATGGCATCGCCTTTTTTCGAAAAATATAATCTTTAATTTTAACCGTCGCGACAACATCCGCTTTATCGGCACTGTCCACCGGCACGAATTTGATTTTTATCCTTTTTCTGTGAACATCTTCAAAAATACGTTTAAATTCGTTTATTTTGACATACGGATCATCCACGTCACTGTCAACTTTTTTTAAGTACACTTTTATGTGCGGCTTTTCTTTAAACATTTCGTATACATTTCGCCTATCCGCGTAAGAAATCGCCGCAAAACAAAACGCCAGGAAAAAAATTAATATTTTTTTCACCTGTACCTCCTTTTTTCAAAAAAGTTTCTTTTCCTCGCCTCTTAACAGGCGCTTGATATTCGCTTTGTGCTTATAAGTACCTATGATACACAGAAAAACACAGAACAAAATAAGGTAAATGGAATCGTGAAATACAAGGGCAAACACCGGTAAAAATATACCCGAAACAATAGACGCCACTGAAACAATCCGGAATAGAAGAAAAACGGTAATCCACACAATAAAACTCGCTGCCAGCGGCCCGGGAGCCAATACAAGCAGCACGCCCGCGGTCGTCGCGACGCCTTTGCCTCCCCTCATTCTAAAAAATATATTCCATACATGTCCGCTTATTACGAAAAACCCCAAAAGAATCCTGTAAAGTTCCAGACCTGTCGTCACGCCTATCGCATTATTAAAAAATATCTCCGGTATAAAAAGTACCGCGAAACTCCCCTTAAACACATCTACAAGCAGGGCAAACAATGCGGGAAGTTTGCCGACAACCCTGAAAACGTTTGTAGCGCCGATATTACCGCTACCGTGGCGCCTTATATCCTTGCCCTTTAATATTTTCGCCAAAATAAAACTCGTCGGTATGCATCCGATAAAATACGCGACGATCAGGGAAATCACTAAGTCTATCATATGATTTTATTCGTGAAATGCCTTGCCCCGAAATTTCAGGGCCTGCAATAAAACAATCTAATTTATCCCTCGTTTCCTGTCTTTTTTCCTTGGGAACCTCTTAAACCTTATCCTCACCGGCACCCCGAGAAGAGGGAATCTTTCTCTGAGACGATTTTCTATAAAAGCGGAGTGAACCGGCGTTATACTTCTTGTATCGTTTACAAAAACGGAAAATTCTTTCGGAAAAATCCCGGACTGTGTAATGCGATAAAATCTGGGCGCGGTCCCGCGGCGCGGCGCGGCAATCTTTCCGGGTTTTACCTCATCGGTAAATTCTTTCAGCGTCCGGTCATCTATGAAAAGATCCCCGTTTGATTTTATGGCCGGGGCAAGGTTAAACGCTTTTAGGACACCCCTTCCTGTCTTTGCCGATACAAACGCGACGGGAAAATTCCTTGCCTCCGGAATACGTTTTATAACGGCGCTTTCATATCTTGAGGTCTCCGCGCCCTTTACAAGATCCCATTTGTTTACAATAATGGCAAGGCCCCTGCCGCTTTCTCGTATGTGATTAAAAATTTTTATATCATCCGCGGTAATGCCATCCATTCCGTCAACTAAAAGAAGCGCCACATCTGAACGGCCTATCGAATCCCTCGCCCGCATCATGCTGTAAATATCCACCGCCCGGGGAACCTTTCTCTTATGCCTCATGCCCGCGGTATCAATAAGCAGGAACGAAATCCCGTCCTTGGTAAAATACGTATCTATACAGTCCCTGGTGGTGCCGGGCTTCTCATGCACAATGGCCCTCTCCTCTTTTAACACCTCATTCAGAAAGGAAGATTTCCCGACATTCGGCCGCCCGACGATGGCAACCTTGATTGGACTGCTTTTTTCGGTTTCTGCGCCACGACTGTCCGGAAGAAAATCCAAAATACCGTTAAAAAGCTTTTTCATGCCGCGTCCATGAAGGCAGGAAACGCCAAAAGGCTCGCCCAGGCCAAGCCGGTAAAAATCAAAAAGATTTTCTTCTTCCATTTTTTTGTTATCGATCTTGTTTACGGCCAGAACTATTTTCTTCCCGGATTTACGTAATTTGCGCGCCAAATCAGTATCAAGCGGTAAAAGCCCTGAAGCGCCATCGCACAGCAGTAAAAGAATATCGGAAAATCCCACGGCTTTTTCGACCTGTTTCTTGACAAGCGCGTATATTTCACTCCCCCCAGAAAGCATGAACCCGCCGGTATCCACCAATACCAAACTCTTGCCTTTAATCTCTACACGCTTCTCAATCCTGTCCCGCGTCGTACCCTCTCTTTCCCCGACAACCGCGTGACGTTTCCCCGCTATACGGTTAAAGAGGCTCGACTTTCCCACATTCGGCCTTCCCACGATCGAGACTACCGGCACACCTCTATTTCCCATTCAGGGCCTTGTTTCCTTTTATAAGATATTCCATACCCGAAGCGACTGTAAGGGCAACCGCGATATTCCATAATAAAGGCGATAGGGCGAGCTTAAGAAGAACGCTTATCACCGTAAGCATTTGAAAAAATGTTGTAATCTTACTTGTTAACGTGGGCCTTATCTCAAGTTTACCCCTTATCAGGTAAATAACAAGGGCACCGAGTACAATGATAGAATCCCGTGAGATTATGATGATCGGTACATAAGGCGGGATTTTTATTTCCGGGGGCACACCCCTGACAACGCTAAGACATATAAAAGCGCTCAGGATAAGAAGTTTATCGGCTATCGGATCCAGGATTTTACCGAGTTCGGTTTTTTGTTTCGCGGCGCGGGCTATGTAACCGTCTATTCCGTCGCTTATCGCCGCTATTACAAAGATAACAAGAGCCGCTTCCCACTTCCCGTAAAGTGTAAACGCTATAAAAAACGGTATAAGCAGTATTCTTAAAATCGTGATTTTGTTCGGAATATTCATGCCCGCCTCATGTATATAGCGTAAAGTTGCGCGGTGTTATAAAAAATTAATTTTTAATTTTTGCGCGTTTTCTCGGGCTTTCACGACATTGGACAACCGTAGGTATCCTCTATTCAACAACCCGTATCCTGCCTACCGGCCAATGTATTAAAAATACCTTGCCGGCAACATTTTCCTTCGGTACAAACCCCCAGTAACGCGAATCAACGGAATTTCTGCTGTTATCGCCCAGTACAAAATAAGAATCCGGGGGCACTTTCACGCTTTCCCGCGAGGTACCGTATTTGCCCATGTTAAAATACTCTATGTTTTTAAAAATACTTGGTTCCAGAACAAGCTTGCCGTTTATATACAGACGGTGATTTTTTATTTTAACAATGTCACCCGGTTTCCCCACCAGCCGTTTCACCAAATATTTTTTGCGTTCGACGGGCGAGGTAAAAACTATAATATCTCCCCGCTCCGGCTCCCTTACCTTCGGAAAACGTATGCCGGCAAGCGGAATTTTAGCCCCGTAAATAAACTTATTTACAAAAATCCTGTCGCCCGGCTTGAATGTCGGCACCATTGACGACGTCGGGATTTTAAACGGCTGCGCGATAAATGTCCTTATAACAAGCGCTATGATGAGAGCGTATAAAATCGGCTTCACCCACTCGTCACGCCAGTATTGCCATGTTCGATATTTTGAATTCATTTTCCTCCTTACGTTTTAAGAGCGGCAAAAAAGGCCTCTTGCGGAATCTGCACTTTTCCGAACTGTTTCATGCGCTTCTTGCCTTTTTTTTGTTTTTCCCAGAGTTTCCTTTTTCGTGTAATATCCCCGCCGTAACATTTCCCCGTAACATTCTTTCCCAGGGCACTCACGTCTTCCCTCGCGATTATGTTGCTTCCTATCGCCGCCTGAATCGCGATCTTAAAAAGATGGCGCGGTATTGTTTCCTTTAATTTTTTTACAAGCGCCCTTCCTTTGAAAATTGATTTTTCCTTGTTCACAAGGGCTGAAAGCGCGTCGATGGGCTCGCCGTTTACAAGAATGTCGAGCTTTACTATCTCGGCCGGCCGGTAATCTATCATTTCATAATCAAGCGAACCATAACCCTTTGTTATTGATTTTATATTGTCATAAAAATCGGTTACAATTTCGGCTATCGGCATTTCATAAACAAGCCTTACCCTTTCCTCATCCAGAAATTCCGTACTCCTGTAAACGGCGCGCCTGGATTCGGCCAGTTTCATCACATCGCCTATCGATTCCTTCGGTAAAATAATAAATGCCCTGGCATACGGTTCTTCCGAAGCGGTTATTGTATCCGGACGCGGAAATTTCGAGGGATTATCAATATTAAACGCTTCGCCGCTTCTTGTCGTTATCTTGTATATAACACTCGGAGTGGTAATTACAAGATTTATGTTAAATTCCCGCTCGAGCCGTTCCTGAATAATTTCCATGTGTAAAAGCCCCAGAAAACCACAGCGAAACCCCATCCCTAAAGCCGTGGATGACTCCGGTTCAAATATGAAAGAGGCGTCCTGCAATTTCATTTTTTCTACGGCGTCTTTTAAAACCGGAAAATCTTTGGGGTTAATCGGGTATATCCCGCAATAAACCATGGGGTTTACTTTTCTGTATCCGGGAAGGGCCGTCTGTGCCGGGTTGCGGCTGTCTGTTACCGTATCACCCACTACGACTTCGCGTGCGTCCCTTATATTGCAGGCAAGATATCCCACCTCTCCACAGGCAAGAGCCTCTACTTCGGTCGGTTTTGGCTTGAAAATACCAGCTTCCTTTACCTCATAAACCTTACCGGTATTCATCATCTTTATGTTCATGCCTTTAGCCACGCGGCCGTTAAATACCCTTACGAAAAGAACCGCTCCTTTATAAGTGTCGAATCTGGAATCAAATACAAGCGCCTGCAGCGGATTTAAAGCGTCGCCGCGCGGCGGCGGGATCTTTTCTATGATCCTCTCGAGAATCTCGGCAGTCCCCTTCCCCTCTTTAGCGCTGGCAAGTATGATTTCGTCTTTTTCCAGGCCCAGAATATTTATTATTTGCTTTTTTACTCTGGCCGTGTCGGCATTTGCCAGATCTATCTTGTTGATAACCGGTATAATGGTTAAATTATGTTCCAGGGCGAGATAGAGATTGGCGACCGTCTGGGCCTCTACACCCTGCGAAGCGTCTACCAAAAGCAATGTCCCCTCGCAGGCGGGTATGGATTTTGAAACTTCGTATGTAAAATCCACGTGCCCCGGGGTATCTATTAGGTTAAGACAGTAAATTTTACCGTCCGCGGCGGAATAATCCAGCCTGATGGCGCTTGCCTTTATTGTTATACCGCGTTCTCTTTCCAATTCCATGTCATCAAGCAGCTGATCGTGGAATTCTCTTTTGGAAATCGCCTTCGTATACTCTATTATCCTATCGGCAAGCGTGGATTTCCCGTGGTCTATGTGGGCTATTATGGAAAAATTTCTTATAAGTTTTTCGCTCATGGCCTTTATATAAATTACAGCTTATCCGCCGGCAAACGGGCAGTCACAACCGGAACGTCTCCCACCATATCTTTTCCGGCGTAAACTTCCTTATTTCTTTGATATCCGCGTTTTTCAGGTAACATCTGATTATGGAAAGTGTCATATCACCGGAGACAACACATATATTTTCACCTTTGTGCTTATCCACTATTTTATGCATCGCGCTTATTGTCCGGTCATAAGCGTCGCGAACGGATTCACCGTTCGGAGGCCCCCCTGAAACCGGTGATGCCTTCCAGTTGCCATACTGTTTCTTGTAACGTTTTTTTATGTCCTTTATGAGCAGCCCCTGCCACACACCATAATTAACTTCATTAAACCCTTCGGTTTTTTTAACTTTCAGCTTATGCGGGGCGGCTATCTCACAAGCCGTAGAAAAACTGCATGATGCGGAACCCGAATAAACGGCGTGGATTTTAAATTTTAAAAGTTCGCATGAAATTTTTTGCGCTTCTTTCGTACCGTCCGCGTTCAGCGGTATATCCAGAGTGCCCTGAAGGCGATTTTCCTTATCCCAGTTCGTCTGCCCGTGCCTTACAAGTATAAGTTGTGTCATGTTTTTAAATTCCCGAGGCGTATTTTCTTCCGAATTCTATCAACTTTACCGCTTCTTTTTCGCTGCGCCCCTCCGAATATACGCGAAGCTTTGGCTCTGTCCCGGACGGCCGGAACATGAGCCAGCTCGCGTCTGAACGTATAAACTTAAACCCGTCAAAAGATTTAACGCAAACTACTTCTTTGCCAAGAAGCTTATTAAAAGGCTGTTTTTTTAATTTTCTCATAAGCTTTTTTTTCTTTTCGGGAGAATAACGCAGATCGGACCGCCGGTAAACATAAACACCATACGTCTTATTTATATTCTCGAGTATTTTCACGAGCCCCTTCTTTCGCGCGGCCATCATCTCAAGAATAAGAAGCCCCGAAAGGATCCCGTCCCTCTCGGGCAGCCACCCCTTTACCGCCACTCCGCCGGTTTCTTCCCCGCCCAGAAGTATGTCGTTTTTGTTAAAAATCTCGGCAATATATTTAAATCCAACGGCAGTTTCGTATTTCTCCAGCCCGTACATATCGCATATCTTATCTATCAGGGCAGTCCCGCAAATCGTCTGCACCACACCGCCCGTGGCGCGCCTGTCCTCTAAAAAGTGCAAAAGAAGAAGCGTCATAACTTTGTGGCCACTCAATATTTTTCCGTTTGGTAGTATTACGCCCAGCCGGTCAGCGTCTCCGTCCGTGGCCAGCCCCACGTCAAAACGGCCCTTTCTAATGACTTTCGCCGTGCTTTGTAAATGCAGCTCATTTGGTTCCGGCGGCCGCCCGCCAAAATACGGGTCGGGCGTGCCATTAATGGTTGTAAGCCTGATATCGGTCGATTTGAGCGCTTCGCCGATCAAATTCGCGCCCGTCCCGTTCATGCTGTCAACCAGGACCCTGAATTTTGCTTTTTTAAGGAGCCCCATATCGACGAACTTTTTTATGCGTTTTAAGTGCGGCAAAATTATGTTTTCCGTTTTTATCATGCCTTTTTTTACGGCTAACGCCTTATCGATAAACTTGACCCCTGACTTGCCCAGGGACGACTCGATAACATTCGTTATCATTTTACCGGCCGAGCTCCCGAATCGATCCTTGTATTTTATTCCGTTATAAGACGCCGGATTGTGGCTGGCCGTAACCATTACACCGCCGGTTAATTTTCTGTGACGTATATTAAAACTTACGGAAGGCGTCGGGGTCGGGCTATCCGCCAGAATCACCTTTATGCCGTTCGCCGCCAGCACACATGAAATAAGTTCCGCGTATTTACCGGATAAAAACCTCGTATCGTATCCAACCGCCAGGACAGATTTTTTTTCATGATTTTTCCGTTCTTCTTTTTTCACGTAATCCGCTATAGCCTGCGCAACAATTTTTACATTTTGAAACGTAAAATCCTCGCTTATAACCGCTCTCCATCCGTCAGTGCCGAAATGAACATTTGACATTCCGTTTCCTCCTATTTTCTTTCAGCCATTACCGAATAAACCCTGGTTATGTCTTCAATTGTAATCACGCCTATTACCCTGCCAAGTTTGAGTACCGGAAGCGCCCTCACATTGTGCTCCCTCATCACGTTCTGCGCGTTAGTAAGAAAATCCGATTCCCGCAATGTCGGGAATTTTTTTCTCATGATACTCTCAACATTCGAAGAAGTGCCACGCTGGTGTAAACCGTTTATAATATCTTTACGCGTGACAAAACCGATCATGCGGCCGGAGTCTTCCTCAACTATCGGAAAATCTTCCTGGTGCGAATGAAATACGAGCTCCAGGACCTTAGCGAGTGTGGCGTCTTTTTGCAGCGTAAGAAACTGCCTGGATATCACGTCCTTAACGGTAAATTTCTTCAATGTTTCCCTGACATCAACCTGCATCCCCTCCGAAGAAGCGGCCATGTAGATAAATATCGCGATGATTATAAGAAAAATATGCCCTCTCATCAGCCCAAAATAACCGAATAAAAGGGCGAATATGTGCCCGAAATTCACGGCTATTTTTGTCGCCCTCCGAAAACTCATCCTTTGCGCGAGAATCGACCTTAAAATCCGCCCGCCATCCATGGGAAAGGCGGGTATCAGGTTAAAAGCGGCCAGTATAAGGTTAACCCAGTATATGTATATGACAACGTGCGGCCAGGTAGCCAAAGACGGACCGCTGGTAAAAAAGCTGAATAATTTCTCCGGCCCCTGCCACAGGTAAAGAGGAAAATAAAAAATAAGAACTACGAAAATATTTAAAAGCGGGCCGGCTATTGAAATTAAAAATTCCTCGGACGGCTTTTCGGTCATTTTTGACATGGACGCGACGCCGCCTATCGGTAAAAGCGTGATCTCTTTTACCTTTATGCCGAATTTTTGCGCCACAAGGCTGTGTGAAAGTTCATGCAAAGTAACAAAGCAGAATATGGCCGTTATCAGAAAAAGAGCCTTGATACCGCCGTACATGAAAAAAAGCAGAAGTAGAATAAACGTAATGTGCACGTTTATCGATATTCCAGCGATCTTAAATAACCTTATCGATCCCCTCATAACTCGAGAACCTTTTTAAGTTTCTTTTTGACGTTAGCACCGGTCGGGCCGACAGTGGCAAAGCTCATGTTCTCTTTTCTAAAAACGATACCCGCCGCTTTCTTCAAATCGCCCGGAGTGACCTTTTCAATATTTTTAAATATCTCTTTAACGCGCGGCGGCGTTCCCTCAAGAAGTATTTTCTCGCCAAGCCACATCATCCGCGCCGCCGTATCTTCCATGACTAAACGCAGCTGCCCCCTGGCGTATTCCTTCGCCCTGCAAAGTTCATCTTCAGTAACATACTGTTCCTTCATTTTTTTTATTTCGCGGACAATCTCTCTCGAGGCATCCAGAATCCTATTATTGTCTATCCCGGCGTGTATGGTAAAAGCGCCTGTTTCGGCGTATTTTCTCAGGCTTGAGGAAATATCGTAGCAAAGCGCCATCTTTTCCCGCAACCGGTCAAAAAGCCGCGATGACATGTTGCCGCCAAGAATTATGTTCAATAGCGCAAGGGCGTATCTTAGCTCATGCGTCCTGTTTATGCTGTGAAATCCGAAAACAACATGGGTCTGTTCGGTTGACTTGTGAAAAAAGTCCGCGTTTTTTCCTTTGTCTGTTTTTTTCACGCGCGCGTAAGTAAATCTTCCTTTTTCCGGTCCCATGCGAAAAATGCTTTCAACGGCCCCGAGTATACTTCCTCTTTTTATCCTGCCGCATGCCGCAATCGACATGTTGGCCGGCCGGTAATAACGGCGTGTAAAATTTATAAGATCGTTTCTGGTAAAATTTTTCACGGTATCAATATAGCCGGTGATCGGGCGGCCGAGGGGATGGTCCGGCCACATCGAATGTCCGAGAATATCAAAAACACGGTGAGCGGGCTGGTCCATATACATTTTTATCTCTTCGCAAATCACCCGTTTTTCTTTTTCCAGCTCTTCCGCGTCAAACTTCGGATTAAGCGCCATATCACTCAATATGTCAAGGCCGCGCCCGGCATAATCAGAGGGAAGCTTTACAAAATAACATGTTTCCTCTTCGCCCGTAAAAGCGTTGAAACTGCCGCCGACACCCTCTATCGCCTCTTTCAGCATGTTCGCCGTTCGAGAGACAGTGCCTTTGAAAACCATATGCTCAATAAGATGACTGATACCGCAGGACATTTTATTTTCATATCTGCCTCCGACACCTATCCATAAACCAATGGCTACCGACTCCATGTGCGGCATGCTTGAAGTTATGACTTTCAATCCGTTTTTAAGTACTTTTATCCTGTACATTGTTTATGATTTACGGGCGTTAAGATAACTTTGCAATATTACCTGCGCGGCGAGCTTATCGATTTTTTTCTTCCTTCCCGATCTGGATATATCCGCGGCGATTAAAATCCTCTCCGCCTCCATTGTGCTCATGCGTTCATCCCACAATTTTACCGGTAAACCATAAATTTTTTTTATTTTATCGGCAAAATCGGCGGCTGCTTTCGCCTGCGGGCCGCGTGAACCGTTCATGTTTACCGGCAAACCCACCACTATCTCTTTTATCTCCTCCGATGAAATAATATCTTTCAGCCTGCGGCTTACCTCCTCATCGCTTTTTCTCTCAATGGTTAAAAGTCCCCTCGCGGTAATGCCAAGCTCGTCGCTAACCGCCGCGCCTATTCTTTTGGAACCTATATCAAGCCCCAGTATCCTCACCGCCCGCGTTTCATCCTCTCCACCATGGCCTTTACGCGCTCGGAACCCGCTTTCGCGCACGCTAGAACGCCGTTTTCGGTGCACACCACTACCGTATCCTTTAAGCCCGTTAAGCCCAGATTTTTGCTCGTGGAATTATAGGCAATGGAGCCGCGGGTATCGGTCAAAACGGTCTTGCCGAAAGAAATGTTCCCGTTCTTATCTTTCTTAAATAGTTCCCCTATGCTCTCCCAGCTCCCCAGGTCATGCCATGAAAATTTTCCAGCGGCGAAATAGAGGTTTTTCGCCTTTTCCATGATCTGATAGTCGATAGAAACATTTTTCATTTTTGAATACGCGCTTTTTTTATTTTTTACGTTTTTCTTTATTCGTTCAAGCTCACGCGAAAGCCGCGGGGCGTATTTCCTCACGGCGCGTAAAATAGTTTCCGCCCTGAAAACAAACATGCCCGCGTTCCAGAAATACCCTTTTTTTTCGGCAAACTTTCGGGCAAGAAAATCGGGCGGCTTCTCTATAAATTTTCCCACCGAATAAATATTGCCTGACCGGCGCGGGCCCGCTTTAATATAGCCGTACCCGCAGCTTGCCCCCGACGGCTTTACACCGATACAAATAAGAGCGTCTTTTTCCCGCGCGGCAAACTCTACCGCCTCTTTTATCGTTTTTCGGAATAAAAAACTCTCCTTTATAAGGGAGTCGGTGGGTAAAACCACCATTATATCATCGGGATTAAGCCCGATAGCCGCCAGGCCAACGGCGCTCGCCGTGCTCCTGCCGAAAGGCTCGATCAAAATGTTGTTCCGGGGAATTCCCGCGCTAAATTTTTTTACCAAGGGCGCCTGGGCCCCGTCCACAACTATGATTATGTGTTTTCTGCCGATAATACCGGTAATTCTTCCGATTGTTTCGTCTATGAGGGGGCGCCGGCCGCCCATGCGTATAAAGGATTTTGAGTAACGTCCCGTGGAAAGGGGCCAAAGCCGTGTTCCTTTTCCGCCCGCGAGTAATACCGCGAAAACATTTTTTTTCATCCGTGGACAGCCCTCTCGATAGTTTTTACAAATCGCGCTACCGATTTTCGCAGGTCTTCTTCGCCGATATTTTTCTCGATCACCCTTATAACCGCGCTTCCCACGATAACGCCGTCCGCTAACCGAGATATTTTTTTTGCCTGCCCGGGCCGTGAAATACCGAAACCCACACAAACGGGTTTTTTTGTGATTTTCTTAAGGCATTTTACGTGTTCAATGATATCGCGGGGAAGCTCTGTCCTGGCACCGGTCACACCCGTCAGGGAAACATAATAGATGAATCCGCTTGCCTTGGAGGCAATTTCTTTGAGCCGCTTTCTCGTGCTGGTGGGCGCGGCCAAAAAAATTGTCGAAAAATCCTCTCTTCTCGATACGGAAATAACCTCTTTCGCCTCTTCAGGCGGCAAATCCGGGATAATAACACCGTCCACGCCCGAGGTTTTTGAATCCCGGATAAATTTTTTAACGCCATAACGATATACAGGATTGTAATACGTCATGAATACAAGCGGAATTTTTGTTTTTTTCCTTGCCGAACGCGCCATTTTTAAGATAGCTTTCAGGTTGGCGCCTCCGCGAAGCGCGCGCTGGGACGCCCTCTGTATCGTGGGGCCGTCGGCAAGCGGGTCGGAAAACGGTATGCCGATTTCAACCAGATCCACTCCGCTTTTTTCAAGTTCGACAATAAGTTTCTCTGTTTCGCTGAGTGAAGGATCGCCCGCTGCAATGTATACGATAAACGCCTTGCGCCTTTTTTTTCTCAGATCCTTAAATAACGTATCTATTTTATTCACAGCTTTATATACTCCTTCGCTATATCAATATCCTTGTCACCGCGGCCGGACAGGCAAAGAATAATTATCTTGTTTTTCCCGAGCTTAGGCGCGAATTTCGAAATGTAATATATCGCGTGCGAGGGTTCAAGCGCGGGAATAATGCCCTCGTATTCACTCAGAAGCCGGAATCCCCTGAGCGCCTCAGTATCGGAAACAGCTACGTATTTCGCGCGTTTTATCTTTTTGTAATAGGAATGTTCCGGGCCGACGCCGGGGTAATCCAACCCGGCCGAAACCGAATGCGCCATGTTCACCTGGCCGTCCACGTCCTGTAAAAGATAACTTCGCGAGCCGTGGAGCACACCGGTTTCGCCTTTAATCAGCGTCGCGGCGTGTTTCTTTGTCGCCATTCCGCGCCCAGCCGCTTCCACACCGATAAATTTTACGTGTCTGTCTTTAAAAAACGCGTGAAACAGCCCTATGGAATTACTTCCCCCGCCGACACAGGCGACAAGATAATTCGGAAGCTTTCCGGCGGAAGCGATGATCTGTTTTCTCGCCTCTTTACCGATTACGGATTGAAATTCACGCACCATGAACGGATACGGATGCGGCCCCACAACCGAGCCCAGGACATAATGAGTATTCCTCACATTTGTGACCCAGTCCCTTATCGCTTCGTTAGTGGCATCCTTAAGCGTTTTGGAACCGCTCATCACCGGGATAACCCTCGCCCCCATGAGCTTCATACGGTATACATTAAGCGCCTGCCTTCTTATATCCTCGGTCCCCATGTAAACATCGCATTTAAAACCGAACATCGCGGCTACTGTCGCGGTCGCGACGCCGTGCTGTCCGGCGCCTGTCTCGGCTACAAGCCGCTGCTTTTTCATTTTTCTGGCAAGAAGCGCCTGGCCGATGGTGTTATTTATTTTATGGGCCCCCGTATGGGCAAGATCCTCGCGTTTCAAATAAATTTTTGCCCCGCCGAATTTTTTCGTGAGTCGCCCGGCAAAATAAAGAGGGGTAGGCCTGCCCGCGTATGTTTGGAGATAAAAATCAAGTTCTTTTAAAAAATTTTTATCGCTTAATGCCTTTTTAAGTTCCTTTTCCAGTTCTTCGGTGGCGTGCATAAGCGTTTCGGGTATAAATTTGCCTCCAAATTCGGCAAAATACCCCTTTCTGTCAGGTACTTTACTACTTTTTCGCATTATAAATAAACTCCTTTAAGCGTTTATAATCTTTTTTGCCGGGCTCTTTTTCCACTCCGCTTGCCACATCTACCGCGTAGGGCGCGGCTTTTTTTACCGCCGCGGTAACATTCTCCGGTGTCAGCCCGCCTGCCAAAAAGAAAGGTTTTTTAAAATCCTTCCCCCCGAGAATACCCCAGTCGAAACACTTCCCGGTACCGCCCGGGACGCCCTTTACGTATGTATCAAAAAGATAATAGTCGGCTTCTTTATGATATCTGTTAGCGCCTTTTACGCTAGATTGATCCTTTACCTTGAATGATTTTATGATTTTGAAATCCCTTCCCAACCGCTTACAATATCGGCGATCCTCTTCGCCATGCAGCTGCAGGATATCAAGGTGGCATCTCGCGGCTATGGATCTTACCTCATCAGGATCCTGGTTTAAAAAAAGCCCTACCTTTATCAAATCTTCGGGCAGGTCTTCTATAATCACCCGCGCGCGTTCCGGGTCTATTCTCCGGAGGCTTTTTTCAAAAAACACGAACCCCACAAAATCCGCTCCCAGTTCATGCGCTTTTAACGCGTCCCTTAAATCCGTTATCCCGCAGATCTTAACCTTTACCATAATAAATGATGTTTCAGCCGGCCTTAATCAATTGCCCCGGCTAATCCGCCCGGGCCATTATCTTGATCAATATCTCATGATTTCGCGCATCTTCGAGGCAATATCGTCCGCTTTCATGAACGTTTCACCTATCAAAACCGCGTTTATCCCGAGACTTTTGAGAAACATGACATCCTCATACGTTTTTATACCGCTTTCGGAAATTTTGATCTTATTCTCCGGAATAAGGCGAATGAGACGCTGGGTAACTCCAAGATCGGTTTTGAAGGTATTGAGGTCCCTGTTATTTATACCTATGATAGCGGCGCCGGATTTAAGGGCCTTCTCCACGTCTTCTTCGCTGCGAACTTCCACCAGAACATCCATGCCGAGATCCTTGGCTATTTTGTAAAAACGCGCTAATTCCTCGTCGGTTAATATATCGGCGATAAGAAGTATCGCGTCCGCGCCCGCGCAGACGGATTCATAGACCTGGTATTCGTCTATGATAAAATCCTTGCGCAAAAGCGGCAGCGTAATTCTCTCTTTCAGCTCCTTAAGTATTTTCAGGTTGCCGTCAAAAAATCTTTCATCGGTCAATATCGAAAGCGCGCCTGCGCCGCCCGCCTGGTACGTGAGGGCTATCTTTAGCGGGTTAAAATCGCCCCTTATGATACCTTTTTGCGGCGTCGCCTTCTTAAGCTCCGCTATTAAATTGATGTGATGCGGCCTGGATACATTACGCTTGAAGGAACTTTTTACATAAATCTTCCCGGCAAGCTCTTTGAGCTTCTCATAGGGCATATTGAGCCGCGCGGCCTCGATTTCTTTTCTTTTTTCGTTTATTATCTTCGATAATATCATTTTTACCGGCTCAGATTACCACGGATACAGAACGCTGGTCGAAGCGTAAATTCATGAAAATACGCTATTAAACCCGCGACGATCCGTACTGAATTATTCATTAGTTAATTCTATCAATTTCTCCAGTTTTGCCATTGCGCGCCCGGAATCAATTGATTCTTCGGCCTTTTCTACGCCTCCTGACAGCGTTTGCGCCGCGCCCGCCACATAGATCGCGGCGGCCGCGTTTATTAAAATGATATCGCGGCGCGGGCCCTTTTTGCCGCCCAGCACTTCAAGTAAAATTTTCGCGTTACAGGCGGCGTCCCCGCCTTTTAAGTCTTTTTGTTTCGCGTATTCAAAACCGAAATCATCCGGTTTTATAATGTGTGTTTGAACCTTTCCATTTTTAAGTTCCGCGACAGCCGTTAAATCGGTGGTTGTTATTTCATCCAGCCCGTCTTTCCCGTGCACTACCATTGCCCTCGTCGCGCCTAAATTTTTCAGAACGTTGGCTATCGTTACCACTAAATCCTCTTCATAAACCCCCATTAGCTGGAATTTCGCGAGGGCGGGATTGGTAAGCGGCCCTAAAATGTTAAATATTGAGCGCCCCCCGATCATTTTTCTGGCCGGCGCGGCATATTTCATCGCGAGGTGGAATTTCGGCGCGAAAAGAAATCCTATTCCGATATCATTGATGCATTTTTCGACAATTTCTTTCCCGGCGTCTATATTTACGCCTAACTCGCCCAGGACATCGGCGCTGCCGCATTTACCCGATACTGCCCTGTTACCGTGTTTGGCTACGCTCAGGCCGGCGCCGCAGGCGACGAAAGCGCTAACAGTGGAAATATTGAATATTCCGGACGCGCTCCCCCCTGTCCCGCAAGTATCCACGAGGCACGCGGGTAACGGTTTAATTTTTACCGCGAATTTTCGCATAATCCTCGCGGCGGCGGTTATTTCCTCTACGGTTTCCTTTTTTTCTTTGAGTAAAAGCAAAAACCGCGCGATTGTCTCTGGGCAAACCTTTCCATCCATAATTTCGCTAAAAACTTCTTCGGCCTCTTTTTCCGTGAGGTTTTCCTTTTTTTTTATTTTCTCCAAAGCATCCGTTATTGCCATTTCAAAAAATTCCCCAAAATCCTCTTTCCTTCCAAAGTCAGGATCGACTCCGGGTGAAACTGCACGCCCCAGGTAGGGTGTTTTTTGTGCCTTACGCCCATTATCTCTTTCTGCCTGGTCCAGGCGGTTATCTCGAGCGTGGCCGGCAGGCAATCCCTTTTTATAAGAAGCGAATGGTAGCGTGTTGCCTCAAACGGATTTTTAATATTCTTGAAAATACTTTTCCCGTCATGGTATATGAGCGATGTTTTTCCATGCATGATCCGACGCGCCACTACGATTTTTCCGCCGAAAACCTCGCCTATACACTGGTGGCCGAGACAAACGCCCAGAATCGGCGTTTTTCCCGAAAACTCATTTATGACATTTTTGGAAATACCCGCGTCGTGCGGCTTTCCCGGCCCGGGAGAAATAATAATTTTAGCGGGTTTCATTTTCTTTATCTTCCCGAGGGTTATCCCGTCATTCCTGAAAACGATCGGCTCGGCACCCAGCTCCCCGAGATACTGGACCAGGTTGTAAGTGAAAGAATCGTAATTATCGATTAGCAGGACCATGAAAGATTCCTTCCCTTTCCGATTTTTCAATCGCTTTAAACATGGCTTTCGCCTTGTTAAGTGTTTCTTTATATTCCCTTTCGGGTACGGAATCCGCAACTATGCCTGCGCCCGCCTGAATATAGGCGTTTTTTCCGTTAACCACGATCGTGCGGATCGCGATACACGTATCAAGGTTGCCGGAAAAACTGAAATAACCTACGCTTCCGGCATAGACTCCCCTTTTAACCTTTTCAAGCTCATCTATTATTTCCATCGCGCGTATCTTGGGCGCCCCCGTTACGGTACCGGCCGGAAAAGACGCCCTTACGAGGGCGAAAATGTCGTTCGCCGGATCAAGGACGCCGGAAACGTCGCTTACCAGATGCATGACATGGGAATATTTTTCTATCGTCATAAATTCGGAAACTTTAACGCTGTCATAGCGGCATACCCTGCCGATATCGTTTCTGCCGAGATCAACAAGCATGATGTGCTCGGAAAGTTCTTTCGGATCTTTTAAAAGTTCCCGCGCGAGTAAATTGTCTTCTTTTTTGCTCAAGCCCCTGGGCCTGGTCCCCGCGATAGGCCGAACTTCCGCCACAGACTCTTCGCACCTCACCATTATCTCCGGTGAGGCGCCTACAAGCCGCAGGGCGCCGAATTTAAGATAAAACATGTACGGAGAGGGGTTTATTTTTCGCAGGGCCCGGTATACCTCAAACGGGTCCGCTTTTATACTTTTTTTAAATCTCTGCGAAAGAACAACCTGAATGATATCGCCCCTTCTTATGTATTTCTTGGCTTTTTTCACGATGCGCGTAAATTGCCTTTTCGTAAGATTTGATTTTACGGGGGTATTTTTAACGGCGCGTTTTCCCGTTTTTTCGCGTGGCAAGGGCGTTTTTGCCGGCCTTAAAAGACCGCTTTTTATCTTCCTGATCTTCGCGAGAGAGGCTTCATATACGGATGAAGGGTCTCCCGCGACAAAGGCGTTTGAGACAATTTTTATCCTGCGCTCAACGTGATCAAATAGAAGTATTGTATCGGTCAGCATAAAAAAACAATCCGGCAGATTCAGGTCGTCTCTGGTATTGTCGGGTATCCGTTCAAAAAATCTCACCGTATCGTATCCCATGTATCCTACCAACCCACCGCAAAATCTCGGGAGCCCCCTGACCGGTACAAAAGAAAATTTCTTCATTATCTTTTTAATCTCATCAAGCGGCCCTTTTGCCGCGGTGAAAACTTTTTTTCTGATGCCCTTCCGAACCGTAATTTTCCCTCCTTTACTCATGAAAGTAAGCGCGGGCCGGCTCCCTAAAAATGAGTACCTGGCAATCCTTTCGCCGCCTACTACAGATTCGAGAAGATAGGAAAAATCCCCATCGTCAATTTTAGCGAAAGCTGAAAGCGGTGTTTCATGGCCGGCCGGTATTTCGGTGTAAACCGGTATAAGATTACCTTTTTTCGCCAGTTTCAGGAATTCTTTTCTTGAAGGAAAATATTTACTTTCCGTAGACATCTTTCGGCTCAAATACCTTTTTTTCCGTTATCTCTTCATTTCCTTTTTTGTCAATTCTCCTGAAATAACACGTAAAATACCCCAAGTGACAAGCGGCTACTTTTTGCTCCACCCTGAAAAGCAGGGAATTGTCCGCGCAATCCACAAAAACGTCTTTCACTTCCTGCGTGTTGCCGGATATCTCGCCCTTCAGCATGATTTTACCCTTCGAGCGCCTGAAAACGTAGATTTTCCCGTCCCGAATCGTCCTGTCAAGCGCCTCTTGATTCATGTAGCAAAGCGTCAGTACCTTGCCTGTCGCGTAGTCCTGTATTATCGCGGGAATCAGGCCTTTCTCGTCAAAATTCAGTTTATCAAGCATTACCTCTCCTGTCTGCTAAATCCTTACATCTACTCCCTTATCGCGTAAATATTCCTTAACCCTTTTTACGCTAAATTCCCTGAAGTGAAATACGCTCGCCGCCAGCGCGGTCTGCGCCTTCCCTTCCGTAAGGGCTAAATAAAAATCTTCCAGTTTTCCGCACCCCCCGCTAGCGGTAACGGGAATATTAACCGCCTCGGCCACCTTTCTCGTGATCTCTATGTCATAGCCATCTTTCGTGCCGTCTCTATCCATGCTCGTTAACAGTATCTCTCCGGCGCCGAGCGACTCTATTTCCCTGGCCCATTTCACGGCCTCCAATCCCGTCGGTTCCTGTCCGCCGTTAATATAAACTTCCCAATTGTCGTGATTTCTTTTAACGTCTATAGCCGCCACGATGCGCTCTTTTCCGAACCTGGCGGATGCCTCCTTGACGAACTGAGGATTCTTTACCGCGGCCGTATTAATCGATACTTTGGCGCATCCCGCTTTCAGAAGATTCTCTATATCTTCTATAGCGCTTATGCCTCCGCCCACGGTAAACGGTATGTTTATTTTCTCCGCGACACGCCTTGCGGATTCCACCATGGTTTTTCTTTTTTCGACGCTGGCGGCTATGTCCAGAAAGGCCAGCTCATCCGCGCCTTCTTTCTCGTAAACCATGGCGTTTTCCACCGGGTCACCGGCGTCTTTCAAGTTTACGAAATTTACGCCTTTTACGACTCTTCCGTCTTTAAAATCCAGGCATGGAACAATTTTTTTAACTGACATTTATTGCCTCCTCGAAATCTATTTTACCCTCGTACAGGGCTTTTCCCACAATAACAGCCCGTAAGCCGTTTTTTTCCAGTTCTTTGAGCGCCTTTATGTCCTCAATTGAACGAATTCCGCCTGAGGCGATAACCTCAAGCGACGTCAGGCGCAGAATCGACTTCAACAACGCCAGATTCGGCCCGGTCATCATACCGTCCCTCGATACATCGGTGTATATTATTTTTTTCGCTCCGGAAGTTTCGAGCTCTTTTATGTAGGCATCGGCACCTATCTGCGAAACTTCCTCCCAGCCTTTTACGGCAACTTTGCCGTTTTTTATATCAACAGCGAAAATAATCTTATCGCCGAATCTGCCCATAAGGCGGGCGCGAAAAGCCCCGTCTTCCACGGCGCCGGTTCCGATTACGGCGAAACGCGCGCCCGCGGCAAAAACGTCCTCTACGTCCCGTACACTTCTTAATCCCCCGCCGACTTCTATGTCAACAGGGACGTTTTTTACTATTTCCGCCACAATATCCAGGCACGCGGGCCTCCCCAATCTGGCGCCGTCAAGATCCACCACGTGAATAAGGCGCGCGCCCGATGCCTTCCACTCCTCAGCGGCAAGGACAGGGCTTTTTGAATATACCTTCCCCTTATCAAATTTACCCTGACGGAGCCTGACCACTTTCCTTTCCATTATGTCAATGGCGGGGATTATGTCCATGTTATAAAATGCCTTTTGACGATGGAATCGATTTTTTTCTTCTCGGGTCGATTTCAGTGGCGCGGTCAAGGGCAATGCCAAGCGCCTTAAATATGGCTTCCAGCATATGATGCATATCGCTTTCCGAAAGGACGTTTATGTGCAGATTCATATTCAGATTTTTGGCGAAAGTCTCAAGGAAATCGTTACCGTCTTCCATGGAATAATTTTCACCCGTCTTGCTGCTTTTAATTTCCGAAAGCGCCTGTTGGAATTTGCCGTTACGGAGTAGAATTCCGGTATAAGCGAATCTGTTCGCTATATCGATGGTCACCCTCGCGCGGGCGTGATCCATCGGAACTTCGGAAGAGCCAAACCGCCTTATTCCACGGCCCGCTCCCAACGCCCTTTTGAAGGCCTGCCCCAGGCAAATAGCCACATCCTCGTTGCTGTGATGAATGTCAACATTCAAATCACCCTTAGCCCTGAGTTTTAAATCGAATAACCCGTGAAACGCCATAAGTGTCAGCATGTGGTCCAGAAAACCAATGCCGGTTTTTATATCTATTTTTCCCCGGCCGTCCACTACAAGTTCCCCGGTTATCTTTGTCTCTGATGTTTTTCTGTTAATTTTCGATTTTCTTCGGTTAGAACTTCTCTTAATCATCTTCCCTCCCCTGTCTGTAATTGCTAAGTAATCTCTCTATCGAAATCTCGCGTTAACTGAATCCATGTGTTTCGGTAATCCTTCTATCAGCGCCAGTTTCTCTATCGCGGGCTTTACTTCCTCCAGCGCCTTCCTGGTATAGGAAATTATGTGCGAACTTTTTACGAAATCGCTCACGCCAAGGCCTGAAAAAAATCTTGCCGTTCCGCCCGTAGGCAAAACGTGGCTCGGCCCGGCTACGTAATCGCCCACCGCGACCGGCGTGTACGGACCGATAAAAATCGCCCCTGCGTTGGTAATTTTCTTCAAAACGCGGCGCGGATTTTTAACCATCAGCTGCAGGTGTTCCGGCGCCAACAGATTTATAATCTCAATAGACTCATCCATATTTTTCGTAAGCACGGTATACCCTTCATCTATTTCCCTCTTTACCGCTTTAATAATTTTTTTGGAAGGCGTAACGAGAACGGCAAATCCCCTATGGTGTTCCGCCTGGGCCCGCAGATCGGCCTTTACATATTCGATTTCCGCGTATCTGTCGGCCAAAACGGCAACCTCACTCGGTCCGGCAAGCATATCAATATCGCAGTATCCGAATACCTGCCGCTTTGCCTCGGTAACATACATATTGCCGGGGCCCACGATTTTGTCCACTTTCTGTATTGTTTTTGTGCCGAACGCGAGCGCGCCGATCGCCTGGGCGCCTCCCAATTTGTAAATTTCGTCAACCTTGAGAAGATTAGCCACCACAAGTATATGCGGGTCTATTGAACCGAATTTATTCGGGGGCGAAACAAGAACAATTCTTTTAACCCCGGCTATCCTTGCGGGAAGCGCGGTCATGTAAACGCTTGAGACAAGCGGCACTGTCCCGCTTGGCACATACACGCCCACCGAACCTACCGGCATAATCTTCTCTCCGAGTATAACGCCTTCCCTCCCCTTAATCTTCCAGCTTTTTTTTATCTTTCGCCTGTAAAACTTTTCCATGTTGTCCATCGCTGTTTTTAGGGCCGTTACGATTTCCGGTTTTAGATCCTGGTACGCCCCGGAGGTTTCGCATTCGGTTACTTTCATGTCTTTCATCTTTAGTTTAACCCTGTCGAATTTTCTGGTGTACCGGAGCGCCGCTTCATCACCGTTAAGCCGCACGTTATCCAGAATTTTCTGCACGCTCTGGGTAACCCTTCTTTTAAAATGTGAATTGCGGCTGATAAGTTTTTTGAAATTTGCGCTTCCTATCTTTACGAGTTTCATGCTATATTCTCCCGATAATATCCGCGGCAGATTTTTCAATAAATTCAAATACCTTTTTGAGCTCTGAAGGATTTTTCCCGCCCGCCTGGGCGAAATCCGGCCTGCCCCCGCCCGAACCGTTAACTATTTTCGCGGCGGACTTTATTATTTCGGAGGCATTGAAACCGTTCGAAACCAGATCCTTCGTGCCTGTTAACACTATATCGACCCTTTCCCCGTCCCGGCTTCCCAGGAATACAAATGAACTCTTTGTCTTTGCCTTTATACTGTCCGACAGTTTTCTCAAGATACCCATGTTGGCGTTGGCAATTTCTTCAATCACAATTTTTACGCCCTTGATATCTTTTGCTTTCTCCAGCATGTCGTCTATTCCGGCGGCGGCCTTCCTGAGCCCTTCTTTTTCCCGCAATTTTTCCCGCTCTTTTTCCCTTAGCAGTTTTTCGCCCCGCGCTTTTCGTTTTTCGTTTTCCTCAAGCCACGCGCGCGCCCGCTTTGAGGTAAGCGCTTCTATCCTTCTTACGCCCGCGGCGACGGAACTTTCGCGAGTGATCTTGAATAATTCTATGTCGCCCGCGTTATCAACATGTGTGCCGCCGCAAACCTCTTTTGAGAACCCTCCCACAGAAACCATTCTTACCCTGTCCGCGTATTTTTCGCCGAAAAGAGCGATAGCGCCTTCTTTTTTAGCTTCCTCGAGCGTTTTTTCATGTTTTTCAACAGCGATTTTTTTAGTTATGCAGTCATTCACAATCGATTCCACTTTTTCGATTTCCCTGTCGGTAAGTTTTTTCATGTGCGTAAAATCAAACCTGAGCCTTTCCCCGTTTACATAAGAACCCGCCTGGTGCACATGCTCTCCGAGAACCTTTCGCAGGGCACCTTGCAGAAGGTGTGTCGCGGTGTGATTTTTCGCGATATATTTTTTCCTGTTCCGGTCGAGTTCCACGATAACCTCATCGCCCCTCACCAGCGGCTTTTCCATAACACATTTATGAATGATCCGGCCGTCAAAACGGTAGGTATCCAAAATCTTCGCCGCGGGGCTTTTTTCGCCCTTTAACCGTATGACACCGGAATCCCCGGCCTGTCCGCCGGATTCCGCGTAAAACAAGCCGCTCTGGGGCGACGTCAGGATGTCGGCCTCGTCTCCTTTAGAAGCCCGTTTGCCTTTGTCTTTTGATTTCGGAAATTTTATCGTTACAATTTTCGCCTCGAAAGGGTCTTTCCTGGATAATTCCGGTTTCGGCGCCCCGGCGAAAAGGTGAAGCGTAAAAATGTCCTCCTCGATTTTGCTGTTTTTTCTTGAGAGCCGGCGCCGTTCGTCCATGAATTTTTCAAAACCCTTTTTATCGAGCTTTATTTTCTTCTTACGCGCCTCGCTTTCTATGATCTCGACAGGAAGGCCGTAAGTGTCTGTCAGTTTAAATATCTTTTCACCGTCCAAAATGCCGCCGCGGGCTTTTTTGAAATCCTCTTCCAGGACCGGGGCCGCGCCGGCAAGAGTATTGGCGAACTTTTCCTCTTCCTCTTTTACTATGAGGCATATTTCCTCCCTCCTGCGGGAAAGCTCCGGATACACGTCTTTCATTATTTCAACCACCGCCGGCACCATGTTATAAAGAAAAGGTTCTTTCCCGCCGCCTCTCATGTAAGCACGCCTTATAAGTTTTCTTACGACATGGCCGCGTTCCTCGTTGGACGGTGAAATACCGTCTGATATGGCGAATGTCACCGCCCGTATGTGGTCGGCGATAGCGTTCATGTCGGAAACCGTAAATTTGCCTGTTTTAAGCTCTTTGATAATCGGAACGAAAAGATCCGTTTCGAAATTCGTTTTTACCCCCTGCATGACGGCCGCGATCCTTTCCAGGCCCATGCCGGTATCAATGTTTTTGTTCGGCAGCGGCAAAAGTTTTCCGCTTTCCTTACGGTCAAATTGCGTAAATACCAGGTTCCATACTTCGACCGATTCCCCTCTGCCGGAATCGAAAAATATCTCCGAGCACGGGCCGCAGGGCCCGTTCGGGCCGTCAGAGGGCGCGTTTGAGGGCCAAAAATTCTCCTTAGCGTCCATCTTTACTATTTTTTTTTCCGGTATTTTGACAATATTTTTCCAGATTCCGTAAGCCTCCCCATCATCCCTGTAAACCGATACCCAGAGTTGTTTTTCCGGTATACCGAGCTCCTTTGTCATGAATTCCCACGCCCAGGCGATCGCTTCCTTTTTAAAGTAATCGCCGAACGAAAAATTTCCCAGCATCTCAAAAAACGTGTGATGATACGCTGTAACACCAACATTGTCCAGGTCCGCCGTTCTCAGGCATTTCTGCGAGGACACCGCCCTTTTATAAGTGATGTTGTGGCCAAGAAATTGATCCTTGAATTGATTCATCCCGGCGCCTGTAAATAAAAGCGAGGCGTCCTTCCCCGGCACAAGGGTGTCGCTGGCAACAATCTCATGCCCCTTTGATTTAAAAAATTCCAGAAATCTCTTCCTGATTTCTTTACTGAGCACCGAATATCTCCGTTATAACGTCATCTATTGCTTCGAATTTAAAACCACGTCCGGCGAGAAAGCTAAAAAGCTTCCTTCGCGCCTTTTTTTCCGGCAGCTTCCCGAACGCTTTCATCCTTTTTTTGGCGAGGTCCCTGCAGGCAACCGCTTCGCCGGAGGACCTGCCGGACAGGGCCTGTTCCACGATAACGGCCGATACCCCTTTTTGCCGCAATTCCCCGCGCAACGCCATGTCGCCTTTTGGCTTCGCGCGCATTCTGGATTCAATCCATGCCCTCGCGAATTTTGAATCGTCTATTATATTTTTTTCCTTTAGAAACGAAACAACCTCGCAAACGGCGTCTTTGCCAAAACCCCTGCCGGACAATCTCTCCCGTAATTCTTTTTCGCTTCTCGGCCGGATATTGAGAAGCCGATAGGCATAAGCGAAAGCCCTATCACTTTTACCTTTTTTTGCCATCTTCCTTTACGATAAAATATCCTCTATCGGTTCTCACCAGGGCCGTTCCCTGTTCCGCCCGGGTAATCCTCCCGTAATCCGTTAGATTATTTACCCTGATTTTATTGATACCTCTCAAAACATCGCCTTTCCTTAATCCGGCCTCGTAACTTGAGCTAAGGGGGGAAACGGCTACAATAACAACCGCGTCGGTGTTTTTTAGTTTTAATTCCCGCGCGATCTTCTCCGTAATGTTTATGGCCCTGGCGCCGCGCCATTCGACGGATTCCATGACAGCATCCAACTCTTTCTCTTCCTCAAATCCGGGTGCCGACGGCCTTTTCCCTATCTTTACGTCTATTGTTTTTTTCAATCCATTCCGGATAATTCCGAGACGCACGGAAACGCCCACTCCCGCTTTGTTTACCTCTCTGAGCATGTCATATACCGAGGCGACTTCCTTTCCGTTAAAAGTTCTCACGATATCACCCGCTTTTATACCGCCTTTTTCCGCCGGGGCTTCTGTCTCTACGCCCGAGACCAGGGCGCCTTTCCGGTCCGGTAGCTTAAAATATTCGCGTATTTCAGGAGTTATTTCCTGTACGCTCACACCAAGCCAGCCATAAGCAATCCTGTTTCCTTTGATCAGGTCATCTATGATATGTTTCGCCGTATTTATCGGAATGGCGAAACTCATCCCCTGATAACCGCCGCTGGTGGAAAATATCACGACGTTTATGCCGACTACCCTTCCGTCTAAATCGCAAAGTGGCCCGCCGGAATTACCGGGGTTTACCGCCGCGTCAGTCTGTATCATATCGAGATAACCGGTTGACCCTCCCGGCACGGGTATTCGCCTGTGCAAAGCGCTTACTACACCCGCTGTAACTGTCGGTTGCGCGCTTTTTAACACATGGCCGAACGGATTTCCGAGCGCTACAACCCATTCACCCACCCGGAGAAGATTTGAATCGCCGAGGGGAACCGCGTGTAAATCTTTCGCGTTTATTTTGACGATCGCCAGGTCGCTTACCGGATCCGAGCCTTTAGAAACAGCTTTAAAACTTCTGCCGTCCGCAAGGTTTATGTTTATTATTTCGGCGCCGTCCACAACGTGGTGATTGGTCAGTATATGGCCCTCGCTGTCTATTATGAAGCCGCTGCCAAGGCCCCTTTGCTTGAGGCCGCTTTCCGGAAATTGCCCGAAAAATTCCTCAAAAAACCTTTCGAGCGGATCCTCTTCATTAAACGGCCCTTCCGGTCCGAAATAACCGGAACCTGAACGCGGGCGCCGGAAACCTATTCTGTGCGTCCTTTCAGTGGAAATCGCCACTACGGCCCTTCCGGTTTTATCGGCCACATCTATAACAGCTTCGCTGATGTTTGCCCTGACTTTATTCTTCTTTGTTACCGCGTGCTTTTTAACCGCCATCCTTCGCCGCGAAACGGGTTTTTTGCTGTATAGGGATATACCGATAACAAGGCCAAGAACCGCCAGAATGATTGCCAAATACAAAATTCCCTTTTTCATTTTTATTTAGCTCCCCCCAGCACCTCTTTTTCCATTTTATTCAGCACGTTGGGATTTTCCTTCAAAAATAACCTTGTATTCTCCTTGCCCTGTCCTATTTTGTCCTCGCCGTAAGCGTACCATGCCCCGACTTTTTTTACAACGCCGCTTTTTTCGGCCATGTCCAGCACACCGGCGGCTTTTGAAATTCCCTCGTCATACATTATGTCAAACTCCGCCTTTCGGAATGGAGGCGCGACTTTATTTTTAACGACGCTCGCTCGGACGCGGCTGCCGACCACATCCTCGCCTTTTTTAAGAGACGCTATTCTCCGCAAGTCGATCCTGATCGAGGAGTAAAACTTCAACGCCCTCCCCCCGGGCGTCGTTTCCGGATTACCCCACATCACGCCGATTTTCATGCGTATCTGGTTAATAAAGATAACGCATGTCTTGGATTTTGATATTACCGAAGCGAGTTTCCTCAACGCCTGGCTCATGAGCCGGGCCTGCAGCCCCATGAATGACTGCCCCATTTCACCTTCCACTTCGGCTCTGGGCGTGAGTGCCGCGACCGAATCTATCACGATTACGTCAACGGCATTGCTTTTCACGAGTGTCTCGGCTATTTCAAGCGCCTGCTCACCTGAATCCGGCTGCGAAATCAGAAGGCTGTCAAGGTTCACGCCTATTTTCTTCGCGTAACTGGCGTCGAAAGCATGTTCCGCGTCTATAAAAGCGGCCTGGCCTCCCTTCCTCTGGGCATTGGCGATTATATTTAGCGAAAGTGTAGTTTTGCCGCTCGCCTCAGGCCCGAATATCTCTATAACCCTGCCGCGCGGAACCCCGCCTACCCCGAGCGCGATATCCAGTGTTAGCGCGCCTGTCGCTATAGCCGGAACGTTAACCTTGAAATCCTGTCCCAATTTCATTATAGAACCTTTCCCGAACTGTTTTTCTATCTGTCCCAGGGCATCCTCCAGCGCTTTTGTCTTATCGACGGGACCGCTCTCTTTGCCTTCCTGTGCGGACTGCTTTTTCTTCATCTTTGACATAAAAGCTCCTTTCTTCTTGAGCAAATCGTTTTTCCCTGCTACTATCTGCCAATATAGAGTCCATTATTGAGTTTATATTATACCCATCACCCCCTTTATTGTAAAGCGTTTTCCGTGCGCCGCTACCCAAATCCACTAACCGTATTCCACTGCGTCAGTGGAATACGGTTGAATACGGTTATTCAAGCAGCATTTTCTTCATTTTAGCCAGTTCGCACTGATAATTTATTCCGCTCTCAGTAAAATTTTTATATTCCTCCGGTTCTATATCCAGCAAATCCTCATATCTGCAGATCGCGTTACTTTTCCGGTTTTTTGATATATATTCCCTGTATGAAGAATACGGCCACTCTTCGGGTTTATTGACAAGATGCGCCGTTACGGGATTCAAATGTATATAACGCGTTAAATGCAGGAATTGGTTATCGGTTTCAATTAAAATTTTTTTGGATCTTCCTTCCCATAAATGCCCCTTTCTGTTATGTTTTATGTTAAAAAAACGGGTATAACTTACCAGTATATTATTCATAAACCTCGATATCCCGCCATCCTGTAATGTTTTCAAGATCAAATGCAGATGGGTAGGCATTAAGCAATATGCTATTATCTCTACTAACTTTTGCTTTTTCCTTAAAGAAGCCCTCTCTTGCTCCTGTTTTTTCTTATCCAACTTGATAAATGTGCCGAACTTTGCCGCCGGCTGCTTTCTCTGATAATATTTGATTGCTTCTATCATTCTCGAATACTCATGATCGTTGTTAAATATCCTGAATTTTGCAATGCTTTTGTTGCAAACATGATAAACCATACAGCACCTCCCCTTTCTACTTTTACCATAACCCCTGTTCCACTGCGTCAGTGGAACAGCGGTTACCCTGTTCCACTGACGCAGTGGAACAGGGGTCTTTCTATCCGTATACCTCCCCCATATATGTAGACGCAAGAAACGGCGTTTTGCGGCTATATTTTTTTAAAAAAATTTGCATTATCCGGATTTTAAGTTATAATAGATTCGTATGAAAGCAGAGATCATCTCGGTAGGAACAGAAATTCTTCTGGGGCATATCGTAAACACAAATGCGGTTTACCTTTCAAAAAAGCTCGCCCGGCTCGGAATAGACCTGCATTACAGCACGACGGTGGGAGATAACCCGGCGCGGCTTACCGGGGCCATTGAAGAAGCGCTTTCGCGTTCCGATATTGTATTCACAATCGGAGGGCTCGGCCCTACCGTTGACGACATTACGCTTTCCTCGATATGCGACGCCGTCTCAGTAGAACTTGTCTTCAATAAAAAAATAGAAACCCTTATCGCGCGGCATTATCAAAAGCGCGGCCTGAAAAAAACCCCAAAAGATGCTATAAGGCAAGCATACATACCGCGCGAGGCGCGCCATTTCTCAAATAAAGTCGGTACCGCTCCCGGAATTCTTATCGAAACCGGGGAAAAAATATTGGCGGCACTGCCTGGCCCTCCGAGGGAATTAATCCCCATATTCGAAAATAGCATTGTCCCGTATCTTAAAAAGCGCGGTTTCGCCGGGCGAGAAATTATAAAAACTAAGCGGATAAAAATTGTAGGACTCGTCGAGGCCGCGGTAAACCGCTCGGTTAAGGACCTTCTTTCAATCGGACCGGAAACAACCCTCGGGATATACGTTCACCTCGGCGAGGTGGAACTCAAAATTACTTCAAAGGCGAAAAATACAAAAAAAGCCATGCGCGAAATAAAAAAAGTTGAGAAAAAAATAAGAAAACGTCTGGGGAAATATGTCTACGGCGCGGACGCCGATTTGCTTGAATCCGTAATCGGAAAAATGCTCGCGAAAAAACAAAAAACAATCGCCGTCGCCGAATCGGCTACGGGCGGGCTCATAACAAACCGAATAACAAACATAAGCGGCAGCTCCCGGTATTTCAAAACAGGTATTATCGCGTATTCCAATAAAGCAAAAACGGACTTACTTAAGGTTCCGGGCGATAAAATAAAAAAATACGGCGCCGTATCAAAAGAAACCGCTCTTCTCATGGCGCAAGGCGTAAAAAAACTTTCAAACTCCGACGTTGCTTTGGGATTAACGGGAATCGCCGGCCCAACCGGCGCTACCCGCAAAAAACCTACCGGCCTTTTTTATATCGCAGTAGCAACAAACGCCTTTAAAATGATAAAAATGTGCCGTTTTACGGGAAACCGCGAAGAAATAAAATGGCAGGCCTCTACCGCGGCGCTTGATCTCGCGAGGGTAGCATGCGCGCGTTCATAGCGTTTGAACTTTCCGAAAAAATAAAAAAAGAACTTTCGCGGCTTCAAAGTGAATTGAGAAAAACAGACGCCGACGTAAGGTGGGCCGATCCTGAAAACATACATTTAACTCTAAAATTTTTCGGGAACATCGAAGAAGCCAGGATAGAAGTTATCAAAGAAATACTTACCAAAGTCGCCTCACGCGCCAAGGTGTTCAGAATAAGTTTGTCCGGCCTGGGCGCTTTTCCTGACTTGCATAGGACAAGGGTTATATGGGCCGGGCTCGGCGAGGGCCGCCCGGAATCGGAACGGATCGCTAAATCACTAGAAGATGAAATGTTTAAAACCGGATTCCCCGGGGAAGACAGGACGTTCCGCGCTCACCTGACATTGGGAAGGGTAAAAACCGACAGGCATAAAATGCGATTAACCGACAAAATATCTTCTCTGGAGGTCCGCCCGGAATCCTGCCCGATAAACAAGATTACGCTTTTTCAATCCACACTTACCCCGCGCGGCCCTATTTACACGCCTCTTCACGTTTCCGTTTTTAAAGGCTAGCCGCGAATCTGCCGGAATCCGGAACGGCAATTTTTTCCGCTTTTTTCTCTTTTAAGATCTCATTTATTCCCGGAATAATCTGAAACCCTATGCTGGATTCCTCAAATACGCCTTCGTAAAAAATCTCAAAATCCTCCAGATAGTGCCTTTCCCCTGAATGAAATACTCGGATTATATAATCATTTCCACCGGCTTTAAACGGATAATACCTTGTGAGGCCTTTTCGCCTGAAATCAATATTGTCAAGATCGAAAACAACGGATAAAATTTTCTCGCACTTGCCAGCCCCTATTATGAGGTGCTTTTTTATCGCATTCTTTGAAAAGCGTTTTTCAACATCAAGATGATATATGCCCAAAGCAAACGCGAGTATATTAAATTCCCTGGCAAAAATCTCTTTTAAGCCGGTTTCTGTTGGACTAACTTTTTTTAGTGGATTTAACAGGTAGGTTCCTATTTCGGTTGCTGCCGCACTCATCGTGTGAACCAGGATCAAACACGCTATCGCTATTAGCAGTTTGCCTTTGTTCATCCGTGCTTCTTTCGCTACGTAAATATTATCACTCTTGAAATTCTTTTTGTCAAGAAAATAATCATTTTCACCGGGAGCAGGAAAAATATAAATTTTTCCGGAATTAATTTCCGAGCCTTAAAAGCTTGTTTTTTGATCTGCCACCGCTTACAATTTTTACCTGGGATTTTTTTAAACTAAAATGCTCCGCCACTATTTCTGTAAGAGCGGCATTCGCCTTTCCGTCAACAGGCGCAGCGGTAAGGCGCACTTTGTAACCTTCTCCGAATTTCTCCACTTTGTTTTTCCGGGACTTAGGGATTACCCTTACCCTGATAATCTTTTCCATATAATTCAAAAAATACAGTATACCGGCTCTCCACGTTCGCATTAGTAAATGCAAACTATCAGAAACGGCAAATGTTAAACTACGCCTCCCCTAATGTTGCCACCCCATTACAGCCCCGTTATCAAAATACACATACATATCCGTTCCTTCCGAAACGCTGCCATAGCACCACTGCTCATGCACCCTGCCGGAAGTAACCTTTAAATTCACATCAACGGGATGGCCCAGAATTTTAGTAACTTGTTTCTTCTTCATGCCTATGGTTACCCTGCCTGCCCTAATTGCCTCTTCTAATCTTTTTTCCGTATCGCGGATACCCTTTCTTTTTTCCCGCCGCTTGCGGCTCCTCAACGATTCTCCGGCCAGCTCTTTTTTTGACAACTCGCCTGCTTCGGAAAAAACCGCAAAACTTAAGACCAGCAAAACCGCAATCCACAGATTTGTGAAACGTTTTTTGTGAAAAGTCATTTTTTAATCTTCGCCTGTCAACATAAAGGGCCCGCCGGGTTAGAATACACTTACACTAACGGCTTATTAAACACCTTCCGCAATTCGGTTTTGGCGCGTTGTAAAATTTGTTTTTGGCGGGGAAGTAATTTTTTTCCCGCGCGGTTTATGTAAAAATTCAGCATAGACATGGCGGAAGCGTACGGTGTCGCTTTGCGCCTGACGCTTTTTTCGGCGGATCTTTTTAACGAACGGGCAATTTTTCGCGGGTCCTTCCACGTGAATACATCGCGGTCCAGATCGAGCGCATTACTATTTTTTGTTACGTCACCGGACCAATTATATTTTGGCATAGTTGAATTAAATCTCTAAAAATGATAAATTCCAAAAGAACAAACATTTATTAAAATAACTTTTTCACGAGATCGGCGACGTTTTTGCCCAGGCGCTCACAACACTGCGAGGCGCGGGCATCCGGCGCGTCTATCGCGACCGGCCCGTAGTGATCGCCCTTGGGCTCGCCCTGCACGATCATGCCATGAATCAACATAGCGTGGAGAATATCGGTAACGGTGGTTTCATTGCCGCCTCCAACGTTCCTCGCCGAGGAAAACGCGCCGCCTACTTTTCCCTTTAAGCTGCCGTGAAGGCATACGCTCTCATCAAGGAGCTTTTTAACTTGCCATGCCATGGTACCATAATATGTGGGCGACCCCATAACTATACCGTCGTAACCGGTAAGCTCACTCACCTTTACTTCTTCGGCTTTCTTAAGCGCCGTTTTTATCCCTTCTTTTTTAAGCGTTCCGGCTATGCTTTTGGCCATTTTTTCCGTGTTGCCGGATCTCGAGTAATAGGTAACTAATACCTTACCCATTTTTCACCTCCAAAAAAAATTTTTTTCTTCCCGCAATCGCGATTACCACATAAGTATACCTTTAAAATCGAAAAAATGCAACGCCGGCGTTAATCAAAAATAAACATAATCCTGCGAAAAATGGTATAATATTTCGAATATGGCAAAAGCAAGGACGCGTAAAATAAACACCGGCATAACCGAAAGCGGCCTGAGCTCCTCTCTCTGGAAACTTGCGCTGCCCCTTATGGCGGGAGCGCTCCTCCAGGATTTATTTACACTGGCGGATCTTTTTTTCGTAGGCAGGCTCGGCCACATAGAGGTAGCGGCCCTCGCGGTCTCGGGAATCATCATTTCAGTCATAATGATGGCGGCTATAGGCATCTCCGCCGGCACAATAGCGCTGATAGCCCACTTTATCGGAAAAAAAGACTACAATTCAGCGGACAGCGTTCTTTTCCAGACCGTTGTCGTAAGCGTCGTGTGCTCCGCCGGCATGGCGCTGATAGGCCTCTTCGGCACAGACAACCTCCTTCGCGCCTTCGGTACAAATCCCGAGGTAATCCCGGCCGCCTCCGGTTATTTAAAAATAACATTCGGCTGGTCAATTTTTATATTTATTTTTCTCGGCCTTAACCAGGCATTGAGAGGGGCGGGCGACGCCATGACACCTCTCAAAGTTTTGATTTTCGCTAACTTGGTAAATATCGCCCTCGATCCACTTTTTATTTACGGAATCGGGTTTTTCCCCCGAATGGAAGTGGCCGGTTCCGCCGTAGCTACCATTATAAGCAGGGCCCTGGCGGTAATCATTCTCTTGCGGCACCTTATTTTCAGCCACTCATTCCTGCATTTTCATCCGGGCGTTTTTAAAATTAAGCCGTCACTAATAGGCAGAATGTTAAAAATAGGTTTTTTCGCTTCTTTTGAAGTGCTCCTGCGTCAATTATCGATTATCCTTCTTCTTCGACTCGTCACTTCCTTCGGCGCGTCATGCCTTGCCGCCTGCGGGGTAGGCATAAGGCTCAGAATGGCCATCATGATGATAGGATTCGGTATGGGTACGGCTTCGTCTATACTTATAGGACAGAACATGGGCGCCTCACGCCCGGACAGGGCCGTAAAATCCGGATGGAAAGCGCTTAAATACTACGAGATGATCATTTTACCCGTCGCTGTGATATTTTTTATCTTTTCACGCCAGATAGTCGCCGTTTTCAGTTCCTACCCGGAAGTGGTAAGTATAGGGAGTGATTTCCTGCGCTTCATAGCGGTTACGCTGCCGTTTTTGGCTTCGGCTATTATTCTCGGCAGAGGCATAAGCGGCGCGGGGGATACTGTCGGGCCTGCAATAATGACAGGTATAACGCAGCTTGGCCTGCGCGTTCCCATAGCTTACGCGCTTGTTTTATTTTTTGGCATGGGCTCAAACGGCATATGGCTGGGAGTCAACGTTTCTGATTTTTTTCACGGGCTTATGATGATGTGGTATTTTAAAAGCAACATCTGGCAAAAAAGATATTACGCCCACCGCGCCGCGTTGTAAGTTAAGGGACGGGGCATTTAGCAATCTCCGGCCTGTCCCCCGTCTGAACTTACGCCTGTCCCCTCTTGACCGATATTGAAGGTTCCTCAAAAGACACTTTGCGAAATAACAAGCTTTTTTGAGATAAAATATACCGGTATAAGTTATGCTATTAAGCGGGCGGAAGCAGAAAGGAAACGCATAAAGCGTTTGATAAATTGCTGATTTCGTTAGAAAAGATTATGGATTTGTCAAATGTGAAGACCTGACCCCCTACACCCATCTTCTGTCTTATCGGGGACACCCCAGAGTTAAAAACTGGGACAGGGCAGAGATCGTGGTTTGGCACGTCCCTCAAATCCCCTATTTTTACTACGTTACCCCTTGAGCCAATCCAGGTATTTGGTTTTCTTGCCTTTTAACTCGTTGTAGAACTTGAATTTTCTCGTATTTCTTCTGGCTCCGGCGGCTGATTCCTGGGTTTGAAGCCGGGAGATTACCTCCTGGTCACCCGGAATGGCAGGCGCGGGCGCGTTATTAACCTGCTCTTCTGTATCGTTGATTGGCTCTTCGGCCTCCGGGGCCGCGGGTACGGTGCGATCCACGACAATATCGCCCTCTTTTAATATGCCGGAAGCGAGTAGATCGTCTTCGGTAAAGGGTCCGTCTGTGTAGATGTATATTTCCCTGTGGCCATCGGCGAAGATTTGAACAAGCGGATTGCCGTTCGTGTCATTAAGTAGCGTGTCCACTCCCCTTACAAGGATCCTCTTTCCGAATTGGCCATTGAAATTATCATAATCCTCGGAATCAACCGCTCCGTCCGCGTTTGTATCGCCTCTCAGGAGCGTGGCGCCTTCGGCTGTTTCCCGATAACTCCTGACTATCGAGAAGTCGCTAAGTTCTACGCGCCCGTTAAGATTAAAGTCGCACGGGTTATGCGCTGTTACGTATTTTTTAAGGACTCCGCTGTCGTAATACTTGATGTCTTCGGAGAGTATCTGCCAGGTGTTTATATTTGTTATATCATAGTCGGTGCCATTATCATACACCCTCGTAGCGATAAGGTCTACATTGCCATCATCATTATAATCGTATGACATGTCTTCTTTTACCTGTCCGGTTACCGCGTGATCCCAGTCATAGGTATAAGTGGTATCGGTGTAAGGATTGTGGTCCAGGCGCTCTATTACCCTGTCCAAGCCGTCGTAGATGTAGCCGCTTGAAAGCGACGGGAATTCGGGAACAATCGCTTCATTGATAACCCATTTCCACCAGTCGCCGAGTTCGGGGAGATCGAGATTTTCGGGATTTGCTATCGGGCCTATTTCGGTCCACCCTCCCATCAGCTCTTCAAAACTTTGCGCACTGCTGTTAAAGTTGTAGGCAGTCCATACCCCTGCTTGCGTCTTTTCAATAACCACGTACTTATTCGGCGCTCCGTCATACTCGACATCCCACAGAAACCAGTATGCATTATCGTCGTAACCGGAAATCTTTGTAATATAAAATCCTTCCCCATCATCGCCAAAGACGGCTTCGCCCTCCGTGCCGTTAGCGAACACGCCACGCACCCCTATATCTTTATATGTTACGGGGTCGATAAAAATATATGATGTCATGGCGCCGTAGTCTTGCGGGAAATACTCCTCCCCTTCTATTTCTTCCAGAATCACAATTCCGGTACCGAGTTCATAGCCCAATGCTTTCGATAAACGTGTATGGCTGTCCTGCGTACTCGTATATTGATACCTTCTTCCTGTAGACCAGAGTCCCAGATATATGTTGGGAATATTCGGCCTTAACCCGTCATGATTTATCGGAGCCCTTACTCCTTCGGGCGTATAGTTAAACTTGAAATATTGATACTCCGGGTCGTCCTGCGAATAGCCGTGGAGCTCTATGTTCCCTAACCGGTCCATCGAAAGATACCCGCCGTTGTCTTTGTAGGCGGAATTGTGGACATCGCGCCATGTCTCTGTGAAATCCGGATTGAGCTTGATTATAAATATACCCTGATCCGGCCAGTCGCCCGTAGTGCCCGAAACGTAGATACCGCCCGAGGAATCGACCAAAATATCGGTGACGCTATCATAGCCGCCGAGATCGTGCCGGCAATTATCGAGAAACGCGCCGTCCGGGCCATATTTATAAACAACGATGTCGTTACTCCCGGAACCCCCGTCATATTTCGCGGCGGCTGTATAGATATTGTCCGATTCATCAACGGCGCAAATAACATTGAACGCGTCTGTAAAGGTGTCAAACTCCTGTCTCCATAACACCGCGCCTGAAGAGTTGTACTTGACGGTGTAGGCCTTGCACATAAAATCGTCGTTAAATACCAACGTGGTAACGATTCTATTGCCCTCTGAGTCGACGACCGATCTTGAATTCCGGATAAAGTCCTCATTATAAAATGTATATCCCTTTTCAATACCAGACACCACCCCTTCTGAGTCGGAAAAGGGCTTTGTAATACTTTCAAGGTTAAGGGTATCGCCGTAATATTCGCAATTGAAGCTATGTATCCCGCCATCTCCTTCTTCCCACTCGTTTTTCACGAGCCGTCCCCTGCCATGTTCATGGCCCGGCTCGCCCAGGATATAGTAATCGTAATAATCCTTGTTCTCGAACGTATAGATGGAATATCCGTCGTAATACATGCGGATGTTTCCGGATTCATAATAGGTGATCTGGCGTTCCATGTTCCACTCGGATTTATTCGCTATATCTGTGTCGGCGCCGTTATTGTAAATTGTCTTTGAGAATAATGTCTCGGTGGCATCCTTTATGTGGTATACGAGCTCTGTTACCTTGCCATTCACGGTATCCCATGTATATTCGTAACGGGTATCCGCGTAAGGATTGTGATCGAGGCGCTCTATTACCCTGCCGCTGTCATATATGTAGTCTGTCCGAAGCGGCGGGTATTCGGGGGTTATGTTATATCGCGCGCAGTGTTCTTCCCAGTTGCCGAGTTCGGGGAGGTCTAAGTCGCGCGGATCAACTGTGCCGATAAACGTCCAACCCGACCTATCCATCACATTTTCGGGGTTTTGTGTATCGGGGTTAAACCCGTAGTAGGCGTTCCAATTCCCGCCTGCTGTGTGCTCGATAACAACGTTATCATACGACTGGCCTTCTATTTCGTGAGCACCGTATAAAAACCAGAAAGTGTTACCGCCGGGATCTATTGCTTTTGTAAGCTGCATATCGTCGTTTACGGACTCATCCACGTAAACAATCTCCGCGACTAGGCCGCTGTCAAACTCCAGCCTCATTCCATTCTGTCTTATGATATCCCCGCCGTAAACCGTGACTTCGGGCGAGGTCATGGGAAACGAAAAGAACATGGCGTTGCCGAGAGTCGGGGACACATTTTCCGTATAGCCAAGAATGTTCACGTAATGGTAGTAGGCATATCGATGATCAATGCCGCCGTCATCATCCTCGACAATATATTCCCTTCCCGCGATACCACCCATCTCCCAGTTGGCGTAATAACTCCTGTTATCGGTTTGGCCCTCTCCTATTAAATTGCCGTCCCTGTCATAATTTATCGCGTAGTGGTTGATATAAGGGCCTCCTTCGGGGTCGATTCGCCCGCCGATAAGGCTGATATTGTCATCTTCATCTATGTATACCTCCCAGACGCTGTCGTCATAACCGCCGTCAAAGGTAACGTCCCATAAGAGGTTTCCGTTTGAATCATATTTAAGCGTCAAAAAGTCGCGTGGAGAGCTTTCAGTGGCCCCTATGTCGCCCGCGATGATTATGTTACCCTGAGAATCCGTAGCAACGCAATGCGGAGAACCATATTCCCCGTAAGGCGAATCGTACGCAACGGGAAAGCCCGCCATAAGTATTCCGTCGGAAGTGTATTTCAGGGTTACCCAGGCTTCCCAATTGGATCCCGTCACTATAACATTATTTTCTGAATCCACCGTAACAGCCATTACCTCCCAATATGCGTTGCCGCCATAAATTTTCGACCATATTTTAGCGCCGTCAGAATCTGTTTTTATAACATAGTAGTCAAAGTTGAGATATTCTTCGTTAACAAACTTGGTAATCCTTATTATGTTGCCGCCCGAATCCCGGATAAACATTGTATTGTCGAAATAGTCTTCGTTGTAAAACTTTTGCGTTTCTTTTCCTACGGCGGTAAGCGTTTTTACCCTGCTCGAGGAATCACAATAATATTCTATTTCGCGGATACGGCCGTCCGGTTCCTCATATCTCATTACCCTTCCCTGGCCGGTGGGGGTCTGGTAATAGTTCTCATCCATGTAAACGCTTTTTTTGCCCCAATCGGTGATGAAATACCTTATATTCCCGGATTCATAATAGGCAACGCGGCCGATCGCGTCCCATTCCGGTTTGTTTTCCAGGTCATAATCGGTGCCGTTATTGTAGCGGGTCTTCGCGGCTAACGTATCCGGCCCGTCAATTACGTAGTAGGTAAGTTCCGTTACCGTGCCGTTTAGTGTATCCCACGTGTATTCGTAACGGGTATCCATGTAGTCGTTGTGGTCAAGGCGCGTTACCACCCTATTTTGGCCCGGAGCATATTCCTCGTAAGTATATTCGGTTTCAAGCGGCGGGTACTCAAGAATCAAATGCTCAAGCGGCCAGGTGTCAGGGTTTATCGCGGGCCAGTAGGCTTCGACGAGCTCTGTCTGGCCGCCGGCCGGTTCCGGAAGCGGCGTCCAGTTTTTACCGATAAGGTCTTCCGGCTGGAAATTGGGGTCAAAGGTATAGGCATGCCAGTCCCCCGCGTTTGTTTTTTCCAGGACAACGTTTTCAACACCCTGATAGGTATCGTCATAGATAAACCAACAGGTATCGCCGTTATTGAAGGCAACCTTTCTGACAACCCATATCCAATCGTTGTCCTGGTTGATAGAAAAGTCTATCACGGTTCCTTCGATGGAATCGCCGTCAGGGCCGACAGAGCCCGCCTCGAGAGTGAATTGTATTTTTTTATTCGTGAATTCTCCGCTATAATAATTTTTATAAGAACTGACAACACGCATGGTTCTGCCGAAATACATGTCCTGGCGGGCCAAAGCGCAATGGTCTGTGCCTTCGTAGTAACCCAAAAATGTCTCTATGCCGTTCTCATTTCTGAATTGATAAAATCTGCCCCAGCCGTCGTCAAGATTCATTTCGCCGCGGTAAGGGTGTTCATCATAAAATTTTTCGTTATAATACGTTTCAAAAATATAATGAAACTCTCCGGTTCCCGTTTCATCGTTGCCATGAAAATCGCCATGCCCGTAAAAATCCCAGTACTCGACTCTGTCGGTATCGGAATCGAAATAATGATAAACCTGCCGGGTACCGTTAGATGTACGGTAAAGCCATAAAAGGCGGCCTTCGTGCGAACCTTCCGCGTAGTAATCTTCGTCAAGGTAGTATTCGAAACTCTCCCCGTTCCGCCGGCACATCACGCGCCCGGATTCATAATATAATGCCGGTAAGCCCTGGGGGTATTCAACTGTTACGCCGTCCTGGGGCCATTCACCCAATTCGGGAAGCTCTAAGCTGCCGGGATCGGCAACCGGCCCGATGGGGGTCCAGTTGTCCGGATTCATAAGATTTTCCGGATGTTCAAGGTCGGGAATAAACGTAAAGGCGAGCCATTCGTTGAGCGGCGTCCTCAGGATAACGATGTGCCGGTGCTCTTCTCCTCCATAAGTTTCGTCCCACAAAAACCAGCATGTGCTTCCGTCAGGGTTGATTACTTTTTGTGGATATGTTACCCCACTGTCCCCAAAAATAGTTTCGGCGATCAAGCCGCTGTCAAAGATTATACGGCTGGCGACCGTGTTATTATATTCCTCATCGTAGTAGAGAAACATCAAAGCGTTACCCTGTGTTTCCGAGGCGCCCTCGAGATACATGTAAGTGACAACCTGCCTGCCGGTATCTTCGATAAATCCTATGTTTAATCCAAACTCATACTCTTCGCCGTAAGTGCCCTCTTCGGCGTATAATCGACCCGATGAAGTAACGCCAATCCAGTATCCGCGGAATGGCCTCTCGGTATCGTCGTATCCTTCGGAAATGATCGCGCCGTTTGCCGTGTCATTCAATACTTCGTAACAACCGCCATCCGAACCCGGAGGGCTGATTGTTCCGCGGGTTAAAATATCATTGTTCGGATCGATTTCAAGCGTAAATCCCATGTCACTGCCGCCGCTATCATATAGCTTATCCCAGAGAACGGGAAGAGGCGCCGAATCCAGGCCCGCGTCCAGTTTTACGGTTAAAATGTCGCTATTCGGCCACTGTCCGCTGCGGCCTGTGAGAATTATATCGCCGTTTTGATCCACGGCGACGTCGTTTACGCACTCGTCACCCCCGCCGTCATAGGTGTATTCTCCGAGCTTTGTGCCGTCTGAAGCGGCGTATTTGACCACGTAAATATCCCCGTCCGAGCCGTCCCAATTCGTGCCGGCCGCGATTACGTTACCGGCCGCGTCCATCGCCACGGCGGTAACGCGTACGTCGCCATTTTCGATAAAATACTTGCTCCACATTTTGAGGCCTTCGTCGTCATACTTAACAACGTAGGCGCTCATGTGCTCGCAGTTAATATTAATCACACAGGTTGAAACGGCTCTTCCGGTCGCGTTCTCGTCCACGCACGGAATTTCATAAAACGGTTCATCTGTAAAAGCTCTGTCCTTCTCCTCGGCATCCTGTTTGAAACTCATATTTTTGACATTCAGAGTATCACCGTAATAGTCGTAGGCGTAATATCCGCCTGACCCATCCTGCCAATCGACGCGGATAAGCCGTCCATGGCCGTGGCCGCCGTCAACATCGTAGTAGTTATCGTCCTCAAACGTATAGAGTATCTCGCTGTAACTGTTATAGTAGGTCTCTACATTGCCGGTGTCCGGATAGTAAGTAAAAGTAGGCGGGTCATCGGAAAAAGTGTTTCCGAAAAATAAAAATTGAAGCAAAATAAGGATTGATACTGTTTTAAGGGCAATTTTGCAAGATAGTTTCATTCTACAATCCTTTCTTTTGAATTCAATAGATGTTCTAAAACGTCGGCAAAATACCTAATACCATTGAAACTATTGTTGAAATCTTCTTTTTTCGTGTGATATAGCATATCAAAGATAGGCCGTTAGGTCAATCAAAACTTTCTTACTTTTTCATTCCTAATCTAGATCTGCTGCGCTAAGTTAAGGGACGGGGCATTTAGCAATCTCCGGCCTGTCCCCCGTCTGAACTTACGCCTGTCCCCTCTTGACCGATATTGTAGCATTTTTTTTAATCAAATGGGTCATCAGGAATAATC
>Ga0180432_10001019_pt1 | contig 44596 bp, 79 predicted proteins | sample SS_ome_10_FD_132414 | JGI IMG/M metagenome (GOLD analysis project Ga0180432, IMG submission 132414) | Hypersaline lake sediment archaeal communities from the Salton Sea, California, USA - SS_1_MS_2 metaG | ecosystem: Environmental > Aquatic > Non-marine Saline and Alkaline > Hypersaline >...
AATATTATAATAATGAATATTGTAATAATAAATATATAATACATAATAGTAAAAATAAACTAATAAATAAATGGTAATATTATAATACAAAATAAATAAATGGTAATAGATAAAAGATAATACTAATAACATAATACTAATTACATATTATATAAAAAATAAAATTAGGAATATAATAATGGTATCTCTATTCCCCTTCGTATATAATAACATTTATATATTTCTAAGCAAATAAAAATAAGGGGCTCGATTATAATCTAGTAATTAATATATTTAGGGATAAATAAAAATGAGGCGATAAAACCCCTTGTTGCAATTAGGATTTTTATTGATAACTTTTTAAAAAAATGATTAATATAAAACAATTAAAATATATTCTTTATTATTTATTTAGATTTATAAAAAAACCCGCATAAAAAAGAAAAGGGGTTGACCATTTGATTACTTTTAGGTGTATAATTTTTTGTCTGAATCAGCCTTGGTGTATAATTTTTTAATGAAACATGGCAAGTATAAAAAGACAGTAAAAAAAGGCTTCAAGGACACAAATTAAGACGAAAAATCCAAGGTGGCTGGATGGTGTATATTTTAAACTACAACAACATCCTCGTTTCATAATTCAGCCTCCTTGGTTCCTACAAATCCATCTTTATATTTAGCATCAAGTTTAATTAAGAACTCTGAAATGTGCTTCAAACATACAGTATCAAAATATGTATCTTGGTATGGTTCAAATATGTGCTTTTTCCATTCTGGCTTAAAAAATATTTTACCAAGTTTCCATCCTGATTTATTCTTGACATCATATACAGATTCATATGGCTCGTTTTCTTCTTTTTCAAATTTTACAAATCCTTTTCCCATTATTCAGCCTCCTTGGTTTCCTACTCTAAATCTTTAATCTCCATCTTTTTAATTATTGTTAGCCATAGCTTACCACATTTACTACATTTCTCTGCATGGTAAAAATCTGATTGCAGCAAGAGTCCCGCACAATCTGGACAACGTGCTACATGGCCTTGGTGCCATTCTGGCTTTATTTTCTTTTTCATTATTTAGCCTTCTTTTTTCTATACTCTTGAAAACTATCTTCTGCACTTTGTATTGCAGATGTTATTAAGCTGTCTTCCCACTCATACATTTTGTAGAGTATTTGTTCTAAGAGTAATTCTCCGTCTATCCAAGTAAATTTACAGCCTTCTCCATTTTCATCATCTACTATTACTTTTACTTTATCTAAATACATCTTAAAATACCTCTAATTTTTGTAGCTCAGTCATGTTTATCTCTAATCAAGTTTCCATAAACAGAATACGCTAAATGCTGATAACATAACAATCTTCACACAACCAGAAATATTCGAAAGGTTTTGCTCCATCAATGTTACTGTATAAAGGAAATTGGGTCATCTGTTTTCCACATTTAGGACATTCCATTATTCAGCCCCCTTGATTCCTGCACAAAATCCTTGTAGTATTCTTTCTCCCTCTTCTTGTGAAACTTTGACCTCTGTATCACTGTGTCTTAATCTCCAGAAAGGAAGACCCATTTCACCATGTTCAACTACCTCTTTATAAGTTCTTACTGTTACTTTATAATCATATATTATTTTAGTATGACCACAATAGCTACAAGTATTTCTATGTACCTCTGTCCATGATACACTGACTATAGCAACATGGTTCCCTGAAAATTCTTGATTACCAACTTTCAATTTCATTATTCAGCCTCCTAGTCTTGAATCACCAAAGTATTAACCAGCTTCCTTTCCCCACACTTGGGGCATTTTTTCTTACAGCACTTGCTTGATTTTACTTTATTCAAGCAATTGTCACATCTATATACATAAATTGGCATACTCTCAAATCCTCATAAAAGCCCAGAAACGGGTCTCTGAGCTCTTTTAAATCCATTAATCAAATACTACCTTTTTAAGCCTACTTGGCTCCTATCATGTTTCAGAAATGAGATATACTACTATTATGAGACATGTTAGAATAAGAATGTTTAATTTTATGTCAGTTCTACTCATTTTCTTCTCCACTCTCCACAAAAGTCTTTTTTATCCTTTATTGCAATCTGTGGAAATCTGTAACACCACTTTCCATATTTAAAGTATTTACAGGTCTCACACACCTTTTCAATTCTCTTCCTCTTTTTTGGCAATCTACCATCCATCCCTTTTTGCAAATATAAATTACACTTATCAAAAAGATAAGTGAGCTCCCAAATAGTGCACAGCACCAAAAGAAGGGGTATAGTGTACTACACAATAATGTAATAAAGTAAATAGTCTTCATTTCTTTATTTCCTTAAATTCAGGCAATTTTTTACCCTTACATTTACCATTACATTTACACTTTTCTTCTTTTTGTATGGGTAAGAATTTTTGGAATCTCACTTTGTTTTTTATTTGTAATCTAGTCATCATTGTTTCTATGCATGTTTTGTAGCCTATTGGATAAGTAACTATAGTAGTCATACCACACTTTTCACAAAATAGGTAATGACCAGTCTCATCTCCTAATGAATCTATTATTCTGTCATCATTGCCACAGTGGCTACAAGGTCTTTTACGCCCCAGCTTTTTACCTAGCAAAGTTTCAAATACCAGCTTGTACTCGATAGCTCTTTTTCTCTTTCGTATAGCTTCAGCATCTTCGACTCCTTTTGATTCTGGATTCTTGCTGAGTATATCTCGGCAATCTGTGAAATAAAAGTAGTCTAAATTGTCAATGTCAAATCTATGAACTGTCTCTCTATCCCCATTTGACATTTTTTTGTAGTGTCTCACTATTCCCATAAGCCAAGCTCTGACTTTAGCTTTATCTTTAGCCTTTAAATCTAAATCATTTAGTGTTCTCATATTCTATGCACTCTCCACAATGGGGACAATAATCTAATCTGATACTCTCAGTTCCAGTAACCCTATCTATTAATATTGAACACCATACTGCTTTATCTCTTGTACTTATTTTGAATAATTCATTTTCCAAAGCTGCCTGCATTTTCTTACAACAAATTCTAATTTTCATTATTGCCCTCTTTTATATCTAATATATTTATCAAACATTCTATTTAAATTACTTCTCTTAATTGGTAAATGATTTAATGTCCTGACGACTTTTAATCTGTTATTTGATAAACTTAGACCAATCTTGGTGCGATTATAATTATGTGGAAATTCTACTCCCATGAAATCGCATATTTTTCTTATAATATAATCATTATCTATTTTAAAGTCTTCATATGATAATACTAGAACCCTGTTAAAATTAGCCTTTAAAGCTTTTATGTAGTAATAGAAATCTGCATAATCGTAATTAAATATTTGATTTTCCCATTCATCATAAGTTAGAGTACCACCGCCTTTAACGTAAGTAGAGTACAAAGATTCTTTCCAGTCCTTTTCTCTAATCATTACTATTATATTAGCATCAGGATAATACATTTTAATTCTATACATTCGTTGTGCTCTAACATTTATATCATTTGATTTATGAGGCATCCCACTTAAGTTTTCCTTGCTGACTAAAGTTTTACCTGAATATGTGTTTCCAAATTTAAACTTACCTATATTTGTAGCAAAGTAATTGTCTATCCCTTTAATATAAGGGAATACATTACGCTGCAAGAATGTGCTTCCTGTTTTGTGCAGTCCTATATGGAAATACATATTACTCATTCTTTCACCTTAAGAGTAATCTCCCATGTAAGGCTGGCTATTTCTGGATAACTCAATGCTAGTTCTTTTTTAATTTGATTATGTATATGAGTAGCCAACAGACTGATTCCAATTTGATTGTTGCTTAATCTAACTTTTTTCATTAATAAAACCCTCTTTTTGAGTGTATTTCTCTATGACAGTTAGAGCATAGGAGTATGCACTTATATTCTTTATTCATAGTTAATACCATCCTTGTCTACGGTCATTCTTATCTTGAGCTAATTCTCTAATAACAACCCAATCACACTTGATGCAGAAGAGGGTAGACCCAAACCAAATCATTTCTCTTCCACACAACGGACAATTACATGGCATCTTTTCTAGTCATACTTTGTAATTTATTTACAGTTTTAGCTATTTGCAAGTCTTGTACTTCAGGTGATAAAGCAGTATTAAGGATAAGGTCTAGTCCATAGTCTTTTCTGTCAAAAGTAGTAATGAATATAAGCAATTGCTCTGTTTCATTTAAAACATATACACCGTAAAATTCTATTTCTCTCATCCTACTACACCTTCTTTAACTAATTTATCAAAACATTTTTTACAGAGCACAGTCCCATCTTGGTGCTTGGCATACTTCTCAAACACTTCAATGGTTTTCCCACATTCTGCACAAATTAATTCTTCCATGTTTATTCCTCTTGTTCTTTATCTTCATAAGCAGCTAGTTCTTCAGCTTTTTCTTTTGGCTCTTTATAAGGGTTAAAATCATCAGTTACATTCACTGTTACACCTATATTTTTTAACTCCTTATCGTTTTTGTCCTCTTCTACTGTTTTCTCAGCAGCTTCTTTTTTAGCTTTTTTACGTTCAAGTCGTGTCTTGTAGCAATCATAACATTGAATCTTACCACGATACCACTTGAACTGATTATATTCTATTTTTTTTCCACAAACGGAACATTTTCCCATTTAACTCACCTTAATCTATTTTTATATTTAGAAGACTTAACTTATTTTTTAACTCCCATAATTCTATTAAAGTTTTCTCGATTTTTTTTAACATATCTTCTATCTTTTTTGTATCTAAGAAGTTTCCTTGAAATGTGACTCTTTTCCACTTTGGGTCATATATAAAGCTGTCAATTCCAGAAAAACACATATAAGAATCAATAGTTGCATTTACAGTATATGCTGATAACCCACAAGTTTTAATTTCATATATCATTATTTGGTCCTCTTTTATTTTTTCCATTTAACTCACCTTCTTAAGTTGGTTTCTGACATAAATCTTTTTTCCTTTTTCTTCTACACGAACTACATCAGGTAATCCCCAATATCTAAATGCAAGTGACAATGATTCTTCACTGTCTTCAGGAATATCATTTTTCTTGCACCACTTCTTATAGTCTGCTCTTATGTCTTCTACTTTAACATAATCGCTAACTTCTCCATATTCATAATGTCTTTTTACAAAATATTTAGTATTACCTTGATACATTAAATACTTATCTTTCTTATCTCCATATGTAAATCGTTTATTTTTTAATAGTCTCTTAAGTCCTTGTAAAGACCAATAGAGTAAACTTTCCATATTTTCTTTAGTAACTAATTTCTCAATCAAATCTACATCTTCTTGTTTAGTATCTCTGAATTTTCTAACAAATGGAATGATGTATTGACGTTCATACCATCCATCTGTTCTATCATTACATGGAGGAATTGTATTACAAGCAGTTATTATCTTAGCTATGTTCTTGAAATCAAAACCATCTTTCCCTTTAAACTCTGCCTCTATCTTGTCGCCTGCTGTTAATCTTTTAAGCATATCAGTTTTCCTCATTACTGTAGGAGTTAATTCGCCACAAGTGTTGAGTAGTTTTCCATATAATAAAGCTGCTGTAAATCTATTTTGCATTAAAGAAGATATTGATTTATTTCTTACATTCTTTTGTCCAAGCATAGCTTCAAGTAAATTTAACCATACACTTTTTCCGTTTCCACCAGTACCATACAAATAGAAAAGCCCATGAATATTGTAATCAGAATATAAGCAATACCCAAATAATTCTTGAGTAAATTTAATGTAGTCCTTATTTCCACCAAATGTAGTCTCAAAGAATTTTTGTATCGGTGCCTTTAACTTCTTACTTTTATTATTATATTTCCATGGTATTTTATATAAGAAATTGTATTTAGGATTATGTGGTATCAATCTATGTGTTTTTAAATTATATACCCCATTTTCCAAATTAATTAAATACCTTGGAGCTATAAATTCATCTCTTTCTACAATATTCTTAGTTTTTAGATAATCAATAAACTCTGTCTTATGTTTTCTCTGCCATGGTATATTGTAATCTTTGAAAAGTTTTTGAACTAAATTAACTATGATATCCTCCCCATTTAATTTGTAATACCCATCTTGATAAAAGTAAATATGTGGTTGTCTTCCAGTTTCATCTCTTATAGTTATATAGATGTGCCCTTCGGCTTTTAAATATTTATCTACTGCATCATTATCAAAAGCTTGATTTTTACCGATTTTACTATTTCTAAATATAGTTATCTTATTTGGAGTTCTACCATCATCTGGAAATTGATAACTTTTGATGCCTATTTTTTTAGCCTGTAAAAATTGCTCTTTGTGTTTTCTAAAATAATTCTTTCCTATACATTCTCCTTTTTCAGTAGTAAGTCCTTCCAGCATAGCGATTAGCGACAAAGCATCTCCACCACGTTCACATCTAAAACAATACCATGTATTCTTATCGACATCAATCTCAAAGTTATGTCCAGTTGAACTTCCATGTGCTTCCACTGGATGAGACCCACTATACTTAACATCATCTTTAGTTTTTAAAGGAACTCTCCCTTGTTGCCTCAGCATTTTATTTATAGGCTCAATTAATTTTGATATATCCCACTGTAAACCAGTATTAATAGTTTTAAATTTAGTTTTATCTTTCTTTTCATAATAGTCTTTGATTACTCTATCTAATATAGAAAATGATATTTCTTTAATTTCTGTGTTATTATCTATATTATAAGTCTTACCATTAGGGTGCAAACTTCCAGGTCCTACACATTGAGCTTTTTGTCCAGCTTGTACTTCTCCATAATGTTTTCCGTTTTTAGTTAAAACAATTTTTTTGTCTAAATCAGGAATCCAGTAATAAAAATGATAGCCACCTCTTCCACTTTTAACAGTGAATGTTTTAGGGAGTTCCATAAATATTTTATTAATTAATTCCTTGTTTTCTACTTCTACATCTAATATTGCAAGACCATTAATACATAAAACTCCATAACTATTAGATTGTTTAAGATATTTTTGAAACTCCTTTTCATTATACTTATAATTATTGTATTCCTGCCACCCCTCTTCAAATGGGCGTTTCTGTTTTTCTCTAATCTTAACAAATCGAAGTTTTGGAGTTTTTAACTGTTTAGGTAAATCAATCACGTAAACCTAACCTCTTTAATTCTTTAAGGATTGCTTTATGTTCTCTTTTAAAGTCAATCCTTCCATCTTTCTTTTTTATAGGTTTTTCATCGAACTCTTCAGCTTCGTCTTTCATGTTATCCCTAAATTGATTTAACTATACCTCTATCAAATTCTTTTAATCTATAGTCCAGCTTCTTTAAAATTCTGACATCTCTTCTATTATGGTCTAAAATATATTCTAATGCCTTTTCTTGTTCTTCACCAGCACACATAATAGCTTTCATCCAGGCATCGCCTTCAACATGATTTTTACCTGAAATACCTAAAAATTTTGTAGCGACCTCTAATCTATTACTATTAAGCTTCATTAATCTTTTAACCATATAATAGACATCTTTATGGTCTATAGTTTTATACACTGGAAAATCAAGCTTCCACTTAAGACAACGAGACCTAATAAAAGGAATATCAAATCTTGTAGAAAAATAACCCTTAAGTACATCAAATTTAAGCATGTCTTTAATTAATTGTTTACAAACATTTTTATCTAGAGTACCGTTTCTTAAATCTTTCGGGTCTATTTTATATTCTATTATTTTATCAGTATCATCATCTAAAATACAATAAGTTAAAATTATTCCATAATTTGCATCAAGGTTGCTAGTCTCAATATCTATGTACCCAACTTTTGGTTTTTTGTTCTGTTCTGTAAACCAACAATTAGGGTGTTCTGCATAAGTATGATTATGTCTACATCGACCTGACATATATTTAATTAAATCTTTTTTTAACATTAAATGTGGATTTGGTCTCATTTTTTCACCCAAACGCTATATCATCTGTCATTTTCTTTTTTGTTGCTCTTTTAGCCTTATTCAATTTAGCCTGTTCCAAGTTTTGTAAAATGGTCATTTGTATTTGAGAAATTTGAGATTCCGCTTGAGATAGTCCTTGTAATGCTGTAACTATTGTTAGCATATCTTTTGTGTATTTTTTTCTGGAAATCGGCAACAAACCTAATAAAAAATCAATTACCTTCTTCTTCATTATCTACTACTCCCTCAAGTTTTTTAAATTTTTCCATATCAATCTTTTTCGGTTCTCCTATAAATATATTTATTTCAGGCTTTTCTTTTTTATTCAATTGAGCTCTTGCTTGCCTAAATTTTACTAAAATATCAGATTTGGTCTTAGAAAGTTTAGATACTGTATTCATAGCTTTAAGTTTAACAGCATTATCTGGGTCACTTGTTGCTATATTATGAGCTATTTCTAATTCATCATCAACCATTTGTAAAATACCGGCTTTTTGATTTTGATACTCTGACTCAGTTAATGATTCTAAATCTTTTTTTAAATCTGCGTTGATAGTATTATGATTAGCTACAATGCCATATTTATCCTTCAAAAATTTCTGCATTTCACGACATGATGGCATACGTTTAAGTGAAGCAATAATTTCTGCCTCTGCTTTCCATCTTTTTTCTTGAGCTGCTGTCAAAGCTATCTCCAGTTATAACTTTCTTTGTTCCACTATATAAAGCTTTACATTAAATTATGCATGTATTTAAATATAATGACAAATATATTATTAAACAGATAGGAGTGTAATGTAATTTCGGGAAAGTTGGTGGGCACATAAGTGACAAACATTGTAACTGATTTAGATAGAGAATTTTTACCACAGCAACTAGAAATAATGGATGCTGTAAAAAAATCACGGTATGTCCTGTATTCTGGAGCAGTCCGTGCTGGTAAAACACTTCTTGCTGCTCATGTTGCAATAAGGACCTGTCTTGAGAATCCTGGTGCACAGGGCTTCATCGGGTCCCTCACAACGTCACAATTAGTAAATGTAGTATTTAAGGTATTTCAGCAAGAATTAAGAAGATACCAAGATGCTATTAATAAATCTGGAATAGATGTCCAGTTAGCAAAAGTAAAACTTAGTAAAGGAGATATGAAAGCTCAATTTTATAATGGGTCTGAAATAATATTTTATCATTGTGAAAAAGAAGAGAAAATTAGAGGGATGACTTTAGATTTTGCAATACTTGATGAACCTATAGAAATTGATGAAAAGATATTTATGCAGCTAATGAATCGTATTTCTGGTGGGAATGTAGATAATCCATTCATACTATTAACTACAAACCCTGGAGCTCAAACACATTGGATTTACAGGTATTTCTTCTTAGAAGCAACAGAAGACCATTATACCGTTGAAACTACAACATATGATAATATAAAACTTCCTCAATATGAAAAATATATTAAAGATTTAGAACAAAATTTAGATGAGGATTGGATAAGGAGATTTCTTAATGGAAAATGGGGAGCTTACTCTGGACAAATATATAAAAATTTTTCCTTGGACCGTCACACAGGGAATTACGCTAACTTTAATGATGTCAGGCATTTCGTTGCAGGAGTTGATTGGGGTAATAGGAACCCATCATGTATCTTGGTGCTTGGAATCACGAAAGATAAAGAAGTAATGGTAGTAAAAGAATGGTATAGAAAGGGTGCAACTACGCCTCAAGTGGCAAAAAAATTACAGGAATATCATAAAATTTATAGCTTTAAAAAAGTATATATTGATGCTTCTCAACCAGATTTAATATTACAAACTTCAGATTTGCAAGTTCCTGCTGAAAAATCAGAAAGAAAAGTAGAAGCAGGGATTGCTAAAATAAGAGGGCTATTTAAACAAAATAAAATTCATATAGATATTAATTGTATAAATTTAATAAGAGAGCTACAAGCGTATAGATATGAAAAAGATAAACTAAATAAAAACCCTACAGAAACGCCAGTAAAACAAGATGACCATGCTCCAGATGCCCTTAGATATGGATTAACTAACTATCGAGGTTTTAGGAGAGGTAATTTACTTGGCTATGTTAAGAGAGACCTTTGGGATTTTTAGGTGAAAAATATGAAAACTATAGGTGACAGGCTTATAGAAGTCTATAAAAATTACATTGCTCCAACAAAAGCAGATATTAAAAAAGGTAAGAAAGAGGAAAAAATAGTTGAGGGAGATAGTAGATACCCTGAACAAAAAGACAAATTATTTACTAAAAAGCTTACTGTTGAAGACTGTATAAAAGCAGGAGAGCAGTGTCCCCTCTTTATGAAGGGGGCAAGAAAAAAAGCTAAAGATTCTATACGTGCTTGGCACAAAATAGAGCATAAGGATAAAACTAAAAAACCTTTTACAATAGATTTACTTTATATTGAAAATTTTTTAAGACGTAATAATTTAAAAAGAATATGGGAACGCCTAAGAGTAGCTTCTTTTTTAACTGGTGATGGATATTTATTAATTACTTATGAAAATGATACTAAAACTAAAATAGATGATGAGCCAACTCCAAATCAAAGCCCATATAAAGTTAGTTTAATACCCAGTCAATATATCAAAGAAATAGGCTATCATCCAGAAAGACCAGAATTTAAGAAAAAATTTGTAAAGCATTTTCATTATCAAAATCAAGATATAGAATACTGGATTCATCCAGATAGGATTATTCAAATGACTTGTGACGAAATATGGGGACCATTTGGAAATTCAAAGGTTAATCTTCTAAGAAATATAATTAAATCAAGTGTTAATGTAGATATTGCAACTGGAGAAATACTAGCTTGGTTTGCACATGGATTATTGGATATTAAAGATGAAGATATGCAAAAGGAAGATTTAAAAAGATGGAAACAAACAGTAGACCAGCATCCTAGTGCATATATACATAAAGATGGTGATATTAAAGCCTTGGAGCCTAAAGCAATTGACCCAAAGCCCTTTTATGATTATCTAATATTATCTATAGCAGCAGCTTATTACATGCCTACTCATATACTTACTGGTATTCAAGTTGGTAGAGTTACTGGTGCAGAAATAGGTACAGGGGATTATTTAAAAGATTGTAAGGATGACCAAGAGCTTGTTTATAGTCCACTTTTAAATAGATTATATGAATTAATATTACAAGGTAAGGGTAGAAGCTGGAAAAATTATGAGATAGTTTGGAACCCTATCTATATTGACGAATTGTCTGAAGCTGAGATTCTATACAAGAGAGTTCAGGCAGCAGATTTAGCTTTCAATGGGGCAAGAGGAGCAGGTGGATTCATTGATATGGAAGAGGCAAGACGTATATTCAGTGAAGGTCAAATAGAGATAGACCCGAAGAAAAAAGTAGAGGCAAAAGAGCCACAACAACCAGAGCCACAAGAAGAGCCTGAAGATAATGATGAAAAAGAAAACAAAGAGGAAATAGATTTACAAAAATACAATCTTGATGCAGCAACAAAACTTATGATTAAAAAGAAAAAAGAACAGGCTGAAAAAGAAAAAAAGTTAGGCGAAGAAATATTAAGAGAACAAGATGATACAGATTAAATTCAAAGCACTGGGATTAACTGAATTTGTAGCTAAAAATAATAAACTAATAGCTGCTTTAGAAAATGGAGACTTTACTAAAGCACTTGCAGATTATGCAGAAAACAAAGCTAAACACAGAGCACCAAGGAAAACTGGAACTTTGATAAAGGGTATTAGAGCTATAATAGAAGGAGCAGAGGGCTTTATATTAGAATGCAGAGCTGAAAATAAAAGAGGGGAGTCTTACCCTGAATATTTAGAGGGAGGAACAAAATATATAAGAGTTGGTTCTGCAAAAAATCCTAGAGCTATAAAAAGTGGTGGTGGGAAACTTGCATATCTACCTTTCTTGAAATGGGCTCTATGGAGAACTACTCAGCAAGCTAATAAAATATTTAATAGAATGATAAATAAATATTATAGATAAAGAGGTATAAAAATGACAAAAATTGTATTGTGTGGAAAACCAGGAAGATGCTGTCCTGTGTTAGATAAAAAAGAAGACAAAGTAACTATAAAAGACGATTATGGTGGAAAAGTAAAATTAACTAAAGAACAAGCAAAAATTCTAAAAAGAGAGTTGTAAATATGGCAAGAAAGAGGGCAAATACTACAAAAGATAAAAATAAAGCTGTAGTAGTGAAGAAAAAGCAAGCACAACCATTGATGCAAAAAGAAGCTCAATACTTTCAAGAATTAGTTGATGTAAATAACAGGTATACAGCATTGTTAAAACAAAAAGCTCAATATGAATTTGTATTAAATAAACTTCAAGAACATAGAACTAAAGTACAAAAAGGGAAAGTAAAATTACCAGTACAAATAACATTAATTCCAAAACTAATGACCTATCCAGAAGAAGACAAAAAAGAAATCTTAAAAATCTTCGATGAACAAATTGTCTCCTATAAAAACAGTATTAAATCTATTGAAGGACAATTACAGCACAGATATGATGAATATTTGGAAACAGCTACAAGGACTAAAGAATTTATGGTAAATCGTTATGGGGATTACAAAGCAACACAATTAACTCAAAATAGAAAACAAGTAGAGGATGAAAAAAATCTATTTGAAGCAGAATTTAAAAAGCTTATGGAAGACCCAGGAACTATGGCAGAATTTAAGAAACAAAAAGCTGAAGCGATAAAGAAAAATACAGCAAGAAAAACTAAATGCAACAGTAAAACCTGTAGTTGTGGTAAGTAATGGCTGATATAATCCTTGGCGAAAGAGCTAAAAAGATATTAAGGATGGTTCTTAAAACTGGGTACAAATTCCTCAAGAAAGATATGAATATGATAGCTGAGGATTTAAAATATAGTCAAAATCCAGTTGTAAAAAACCTAAATGCACTACTATTGTTAACTGGAGAGCAATTAAATAAAGTGGACTACCAAAAAAGAATGGTACTTGGATATGGACAGGCGTTCCTTTGGATAGTATCAAAAGATACTGCATATAGAGATGCGTTCTTTTGGTCACTGGATAAATTACTGGAACATCCTGAAGAACTCAGAAAGATGTTAAAACCTTATGTCAAACCACCTAATGAGTGGATTCCCAACATGTGGCAAGATTCAAGACTTAAAACACGAAAAAACCATCAACAAGGGAAACTCCCTAAGTATGCAAAATGTCTTGAAGAAACAATATTTACACCAAGTATTCAAAATAAAAGACATAAGAAGATATTAAGTAAGAAGTGATTATATGACTGAAGAAGAAAAACTGGGAAATCCAACACCAAAACCTGGAGAATCCCAAAAAGACTTCATTGCACGTTGCATTCCTTACGTTAAAAAAGAAAAGCCAGAATTGGACCATGATGCAGTGGTTGCCAGGTGCTATGGTATCTGGAGAAGTAAACATGGAGAATCTTTTAAAAAACATATGGAATCTATGGGCTATGAACTATTTACTGATTCTGTACCTTTACATAGAGAAAAAGTAAAAGTTACTATTAATATGGAAAAGGCAAAAACAGAAACCAGTGTCAGAAATATGATAGCTATTGTTGGTGACAGATTTATGAATGGTGGATTTTTTCCTATGTCAACATTAAAAGCTTGTTATAAATTATGGGAAAATACTCTACATGACATAAATCATGCTGGTACTCATTCTGGTACCTTTATGAATTTAACAGATATTACCAAATTTATTGGTTATCATAAAAATGTAATTTTAAATGAGGATAACAAAAGTGTCTCTATGGAACTTGTCCCATATGAAAAAACAAAAGAATATCCAGCATGGAAAGCTTTTGTAGAATTATGTGAGATGGCAGGTCTAATACCAAATGTGTCGGTGACATATTATGGTAAAATAGAATATAAAGAAACATCTGAACTTCCTGAAGGAACAGACTATGAAAGGGAAGGCTTCAAGGAAGGAGACAGAGTTCCTGTACTCACAAACGTAATACCAGTCTGTGTATCTACAGTATTAGAAGGTAGATGCAATGACCGAGACGGTTGTGGAATTAGAGATACTAATTCAAATGTGGCTCAAGAAGATACTTCAACAAGTGAGAAAAAACTTGATGAAAAAATCGAAAATAAAAGACAGGAAATTATAACCTGGCTTAAGAAAAATGATAAATCGGAGGATTAAAATGACCGAAGAATATGACGACATGTCTTTGGAAGAACTCCAGAAGGAGAAAGCAAAAAGGGAAAAGAAAGTTCTTGTCGAAGCTTTAAAAAAGCAAGATGAGGAAGATAAAATAAAGGCTGAAGAAGAGTACAAAGCCAAAATCCGTGAAGAGATTAAGGATGAACTCATCAAGGGCCAGCCCGAACTTGCTCCAGTGGAGAAAATCGCAACTCGAGATATTGTAGCTAATGATACAGGCAACCAAGATAAAATGCAGCTTTATTATAACAGCTACAAAAAGAGAAACGATACTTTTGAAAGCAAATCTCAATACGAACATAACAGGGATGAGCTAGATAAAATCCGATTCCAAATCTATGAGAACCAAACTTGGAAAGAGTGTGGTTTTGATGGGTTATTTGGAAACACAAACTCCGACTCTGGTTGTGACGATGACGTTTCAGCTTGGAGTCCAGCAGATACATATGCTAAGGTTATCTGGGAAACATTCGTTTGTACAGCAGACCTTATGAAAATTTGTGTTAAAGGATTAGCTATCAACCCTGGCGATGGTCTTGGGGTACAAATACGTGCATTCGGCTCCTTTGGAGACCCGACAAGCCTTGGTGCTTGTGAATGTGCTAGCTGTGCTTCAATAACATTCAGCACTTATTCGTTGACCTTGAAACAGTATAACCTAGAAGCCATAATCTGTGACAAAGATATATGGGATGTTGGTTCCGTATTAATGGATTCATATCTCAAATCTATGGCAGCTTCATGGGCTCAATGGTTCGATGCTCAAATCTATGCTCAACTAGAAACAGCAACACCTGGAACTTCAGAAGCATTGACTACTGCTCTAGCATGTAGCCCTGCAATATCTGGAAGTTGTTGTACTGATACTGCTCTATTAGAACTCTACAATGCTATACATAATCTTGTAGCAAGTATGAGAGAGGGAGCTAACCCATACAACCCTGACTACATAATTGTTTCACCTACTGTTGCTGCAATCTTCAAGAGAATGCAAACACCAACACCTATGCCTTGGATGGGAGACATCTCATTTGATTCAGATGGTAGAATAAAAAAGATTGGTGGTCTAAAAGCAATTGAGTATTGTGGTGCAAACTCTTGTACTGATGCAAATGACGAAGTAGTTGCTGTAGTTATTGATTCAAGACGTGCAGTCGGTTGTGTATTTGGACAAAGACCGAAGACCTACAAGTTCTTCCAAAGTAACTGTAATTCATACAGAATCGACCAGTGGGCATATGTCGCAATAGGCGAGTTAGATACTAACGCTATTGGACATGTAGTTAACCCTGCTGGTGAGTAAGATTAGGGATTAAACCCTTTTCTTTTTTCTTTAGATTACACTGCCTGTGTAATTCAATCGGAAAGAACGTCTGCCCTGTAAGCAGAGAATCCAAGTTCAAATCTTGGTGCAGGCTTATGATAACAAAAAAATATATAAATAAAGTTACTGGGCAAGAGATAATAGTATATCCATGGTCCAGCAAGGAGACAAAACTCAAAGTTGAACACGGAGAATGGTATCAACTCTTTGAGGAATCTCCATGAAAAAAATAAAGATAGATAAACCAGAAATATTTGTATCACCAAATGAGTATAAAATTAATGGGAAATCTTATTACAGAGTAACAGCCACACTTGGAGTTATTTCCAAACATCGCTTACGCTCATGGATGGGAAGGATAGGCTACAAGAAGGCTAATCAAATACTGGAAACTCGACAGGCGATTGGAACACACGTTCACAAATTAATAGAAAACTTACTAAAAGGTAAACAAATAAATCTTGGGTCTTATGAGAAAGAAATCCAAGATGGCTTAAAAGAGTTTAAAAAATTTGCCAAATTATCCAAATTAAAGCCACAAGGTTTAGAGCAGAATCTTTGGAGCAATGAATATGGGTATGCTGGAACTGCTGACTATATTGGGTATTACACTTCATGTGAAGAATACTTAGTTGCCACAATCAAAAACCATAAAAGAGTGAAAGAGCCTAAATTTGCACAAACTGCACTGGTAATAGGTGACTGGAAAACTGGAAAAGATATATACCCGACTTATTGGCTTCAGCTTGCTGCTTATGTGAATGCCTTTGAAGAATTAACTGGCATAAAAGTAGCTGGAGTATTTATTGCAAGAATACGTGACGGAAAAATAAGTATCAAAGAAAAAGCATATGATGAGCTTATGAAAGAATTTCCAGCTTATCTTGCAGCACTAACATTGTATGAATGGAGATATAAAAAAGGAAAATTTGCATTCTTAAAAAAGAGATGAGAAAATGAGGTTTAAAATTGATTCATTACCTAAAACCCCTGAAGCAAAGTTAAAATATCTTTATAGATTACAAGAAAAACTTAGATTGTTTCATAATGAAAAAGCTAAACAGTTTAAAAATGGGGATATTACAGAAAAAGAGTTTAGAAAATTTCAACAAGGGTGGTTTAAAAAACGTAATAGTCTTATTAGTGGAAAAATAGTAGAATGCAAAAAAAGTCTCACTGAGTCTCAAAAGAAACAATTATTAGAATATGATAAAGATACAGAGTCTTATGGAGCAGTAAAAAAGAAAGAGGAATACAAATCAAATAAAAATACTAAAGTTAATATTGAAGATATAGAGGAGGCTTAGAATGGCTGATAGTGTGGAAGATGCACTTAATGAAGCAATAGCAGAATTAGAATCTAAAGAACTTGTAAAAGAAGTTCATGTTCTAAAGCAATCTGATAATCCTGGTAATTGGATAGAGTTCTTACTTGCTGTATTACATAAAGTAAAGGGTCAAGAAGGTTATGCTTGGTCTCATAAAAAAGTATATGTAAAAGATGAATCCCCATATGAATATCTGCATCATTATGGTGGACCAAAAACAGAAGAAGCTAATACAGCAACAATGGATTTTTTCTTATCAAAACTTGATGCGATAAAACAAGCTAAAGGTTTTGAATTTATAGAAATAGAAAAGGTTAATGAAACTTCAGAAAGTGTAGTAATATATGCAATAAAAGAAAATCAAAATGATGAGGCAATAATTTTCAGAGTTAAATGTTGGAAAACTGGAGAAGGCACTTTTGACTACTTAATAATATCTAAAGAGGTAATAGCATGAGTGGATTAAAAGGTCGTATTGCTATAAAAGGAAAATTACATATTCAATTATTTGATAAAGATGGTAATCTTAAAGACGAAAGAAAAATACATAATGTTATTACACAATCTGGTGATGCATGGGTAGCTGACCAACTATCTGACCAAGGACAATCTGCTATGAGTCATATGGCGATAGGAACAGGCAGTAATGCAGCAGCAAGTACAGATACCACTTTACAGACTGAGTTAGACAGGAACGCCCTCACAAGTACAACTCAAGGTGCAGGTGCAGATGATAATGATGTCATATATGTAGGAGATTGGGCTGCTGGAGATGGTACAGGTGCTATTACTGAAGCAGGAATATTTAATGATGGTGCTGCTGGAACTATGCTTTGTCGCCAAGTATTTGCTGCAATAAATAAAGGAGCATCTGATACTTTAAAGATTACATGGACAATTACATGTGGAGCAAGTTAAATGGCATGGGCTGATGCAAATTACAACCATAAGAAACAAATCACCATAGACAAAGATAAGGTTGCTGGTGATGAAACGGATTTCCCGATTCTAATTAGTATTACTGATGCTGATTTAACTGGCTGTCGAGCTGACGGTTACGATATTAAATTTTATAATGCTGCTGAAGATACTCAATTAAAGCATGAAAGACAAAGATGGAATAATGGAACTGGAGAACTGATTGCTTGGGTAAAAATTCCATCTTTGTCGTCAATTACAGATACTATTATTTATATGTATTATGAATATGCAGCCGAAGCAATAGACCAAGCTGACCCAGAAAATGTATGGGACTCAAATTATGTCATGGTTTTACACATGCACGGTGCAAATGCAAACGCTATTGATGATAGCACATCTAACAATAATGATGTAACAGGCAGTAATGGTTGCTCATTTCAACAAGCAGGAAAAATAGGTTATTGCGTAGAATTTGTAAGAGGCTCAAGTGAATATTTAGAGGTTGCTGATTCTGCATCACTTGATACTATCACAGATGAATTAACAATGGAATTTTGGATGAATCTTGATACTATAGGAAATGGTAACTTTGAATGGATACTTGGAAAATATGATACAGATGCAAATGAACGGTGTTATGTAGCTCAGTTCAAGCAACAAGCAGGAAATGATTATCTTCGTTTATATGGAAGTGAAGATGGTGGTACAGGAGAATTTACACACATAAGAGAAGATGACCAAGACTTTTCTTTTGACTCATGGTACCATACAATGATGACATTGCCAAGTGGAAATAATAAAGATGGTGAAATATACCTTGATGGTACTGATGCTGGTACAACTGAAGTAAGAGCTGAAATTGATAGTATACATACTAATAATGTACCATTTACTATAGCTTGTGAATATGATAGTGGGGGGCATGATGATTATTTCAGTGGAAAACTTGATGAAATAAGACTTTCAAAAGTAGACCGAGGGTCAAATTGGGCATCCACTGCATATGAAAGTCAAAGCACACCTACAACATTTTTATCATTTGGTGCCGAACAAACTGGTGGGACAAACTGGGAAAAATCATTATCAGAATCACTAACATTATCAGAATCCATAGTAAAAGAAATAGAAATAAATAAATCAGATTCAATAACCATAACAGAATCTACAACAAAAGAAATAGAAATAAATAAATCAGATTCATTCACCATATCAGATTCACTTATTACAAAATTAGGGGTATTCTTCAAACTGCCTCTGAAAAGTATAATTAAAAAAAGATGGAAATATAATGTAGTAAAAACACAAAGAAATAAGTACAGAAAAAAAGATGGTAAAAAATATAAATATAAAATTAAAGAAGAGTGATTAAATGTCCATTTATACAAGAGGAGAAACTTTTGTTCATAGAATATTAATTGTTGACAGAACTGATGCTGTAGTTTACCCATCAGATTGTACCATGTATATTTTTGATTCTTGTGGCAGTCTTGTTAATGCTGGGGGAACCTCTATGGCTACAAGTGCTGGAGACAATTACTTTCAGGGTAAATACGCAATCCCAGATGATATGAAATATGGAGAGTATAATATTCAAGTAATTACTACTGATACTGAAGGAGATAGAGCTATATTTGATGATAAGTTGTATATCTTTCCATGGAATATAATACATGATGTTAGAAAATACTCAGGCATAACTTCAAAAAAATCTATCAGCGACCATGATATATCAACTCAAATATGGGAAGCATATCAAGAAGCGTTAGATGATGTATTTGAATTTTGGCACGATGATATACCAAATTGTAATCCAGATACAGGAGAATGGTTTGATGGTAGTAACACAGTCTTTGAAACAGCTCATGGACCAATTGCAGATAAAGATGGTGATGGAGTAGTTCAAGGCTGGGGAGAATCTTCATGTGGAACAGATATTTGGGGCTGGTGGAAAGATGAAGATGGAGATTGCCACGATTTAAAAATAACTGTAAATGAAGCCCATTGTGGAAAAATTACGATAACGCAGACAGACGGTACAGCAATACCAAGCAGTGCAAAATGGGTAAAAATATCCTATTACACTGAATGGGGAACATATAATGAAAGAAAATTCAGAATGGCTGTAGCGTATCTTGCTGCTTATAAATCTATTCAAGCTTTTAAAGCTTTAGATAAAGCTACGATAGCTGATTTAGATTCAAATAAATATGATATAGAAATATTAAAAGACAAATCGAGAATGTGGAAACAATATCAAAGAGCAATAAAGAAAGTAACAAAACCAGTAATTGATGGTGGAATGATTCCAGGAGAATAAACATGACATACTCTAGCTTTGACCCACGAGTAGCATTCCGAGAAAATCTTGGTACATTAAAATATGATGAAGATGCTAACTCTTATTATTGTTTTACAATAAAAGATAAGTATAATTCAGATATAAAAATACCTATCTATCTTAGCGAAGAAATTAAATCTGGAGATGAACCAAACTTCCCATACATTGTAATGCATATTCCTGAAGGTGGTACTACTTATGAGCCACAAGACGTTGGTGCTGCTACAAGGAAAATGGAGACATTTATAGAAGTACATATTTACTTTACAGATTTAGATAATATAGATAGGACAGAATTTGCTAAGAAAATCAAAAATGAATTGCATGACAAAGTTAGGAGTAATCAATCTACAACTACAGGCATTGATTTTATGAATGTAGAAGATGATGGATTAGAAAAAGAAACCGATGGAAGACGAATATACTTTCATTATTTAGCTACTTTATATTGTCTATATTACGACCTTTGTTAACGGAGGATAAAAAATGACTTTAGACCAATTAGGAAAACCTTTTCAGGGTGAAGCTTGGTATTGGATAGAAGATTCATATGGTAGTGGCGAAAGCTCTACAACTTTACCAATATCATGTAAAATCCAAAGTTTAAGGATTGATACTGGAGATAGGCATAAGGTACTCAGAGATATTGGGTCACCTTTAGCATGTCACCTGTTGAAGCAGACACATGAACCTAAAGTCCACTTGGAGTATATTCCTCAGTGTGATGACACTTTGATAGATGATGTTATTAACAGGTCTTCAGAGTGTACACTTCAATCTATTGCTTTATTTACTCAAACAAATAAAGAAGAAGATGATTCAGATGATGTTAGTCAGTATTATGTTGTTGGCTTAAAACCTTCAACTGTAAGAATTACTGGCTCCAAGAGCACTGAATATCTTGTTGTGATAGATTTTGAAGCTAAATCAATTGTAACAACTGTTGATAAAACAAGTACAAGACCGACAGCTTTGACTGGAGATTATCTTGCATTTAATATTGCAGGAGAAATTACAAAGACTGGTGGACATGTGGTTAATACAGACCATATAGCATTTTGTACTAACAGTATTGAAATTACAATATCACACAAACTTACAGGATATACAGACCATGATTCACTTTACAAATCATATTTGATTGAAGGTGAAATGGATGTAGAAGGTTCTGTTGACATAACACTTGATGGTGGTGGAGCTCAGCATATAGCTGAAGTTCTTGCAAATACCTCTTTTGATTTACAGGTAGATTTAGGAGGCTCAGGCTGTCCTAGAATTACATTACCAAATTGTGAATGGAAGAGTTCAAGTGTAGAAGAAAATCTAAGTGGTGAAGCTATAATGAACTCACCTGGATTTACTTGCAAACCTTCAAGTTGTACTGACATCGTGTCTTCAGTACCAGCATAGGGAAATTAATCTTTCCCTTCTTATTTATTTAGATGAAAAATATAAAGAGGTAAAAATATGAAATACACCGTAAAATGTGTAAATAATGGCGAGCCTTTCGATATGCCAGCTTGGACTATAGAAAAACACGAAAAAGCATTAGCTCGACTTGCTGCTGACCAAAAGAAAGAAAAATGGAGTGAGGAAAAAGCTAGCAGTCAATTTAAATATTATGTAATATATGAGACTATGCTTGAACTTGACCCAAATTGTGATTTTGAGGAGTTAAAGAATTTTCTAAAACATCCTGTTACACTCACACAATTATTTAATGCAGTGTATGAAGCTGGAAAAGAAAATATCTACTATGTCGAAAATTTTCGCAAGGGTCGAAAGACCCAAAAACGCAAAAAGTTAAAATCTACTGGGAAGAAGAATTAAAAGCATTTCAAGAATCAATTAATATATTGTATCTTGAGAAAGGTGGACTTGACGAAATACTCTCTATGAACTATTGGAGATTCAAGAGTATTATTGCAACGCTACAAAAAAAGAGAAAAATTGAAAGTGGAAAGCCTTATATTGAAAAAGGTTTACCTCAATCATCAAAAGACATGATTGAAAGAAGAAAAAAACAAAGACCAAGGAATTAATATGGCAAAAAGTACAGTAGAACTTCAGATGCTTACAAATGCTAAACAAATGCTTGGAGAACTCCAACAAATTAATGGTAGTATAAATGCTATTAACTATTCTGTACAAGATATGAATAGGAAAGGAGTAGCAGGAGCTAAAAAACATGGCTCTGCAATAAAAAGTTTAGCATTAAGATTTGTCGGATATAACTTAATTTTAAATCAAGTTATGGGTGCTCAACAAAAATTAATCGATTATACTCGAGAAAGTGTTCAAAAATTCAGAGAGTTTGAAACTAGATTAGCTGAAGTTTCTACAATTATGACAGGAGACTATGAACCTGCTTTACTTGCTATGAAATCTGGAATAGAAGGATTAGCATTAGCTACAGGACAAGCTACAAGTGATTTAACTAAAGGTCTTTATGATATTATGTCTGCTGCATTTGATGCAAAAGATGCAATGAATTTATTAAATACAGCGACCAAAGCTTCTATTGCAGGATTGTCAGATGTTAGAACTTCTGTAGATATTTTTACAACTGTTCTTAATACTTATGGAATGTCAGTGTATGAAGCCACAAAAGTTTCAGATACTTTGTTTCAGTCAGTGGTTAGAGGTAAGTTTCAATTTGCAGATTTAGAATCAGCTCTTGGGTATGTAGTTCCAATTGCTGCTCAAGCTGGAATTGAATTTGAAGAGTTAATGGCTGCATTATCCACAACTACAAGGCATGGTCTTCACTTAGATATGGCTGCTCGTGGACTTGCCATGGGTTTACAAGGAATTATTAATCCATCAGAGGGTGCTTCCAAAGCTGCCAAAAAATATGGGGTAGAACTTAGTGGACTTGCACTTAGAATAAAAGGTATTTCTGGAGTCTTCGGAGAAATGGCTGAGGCTTCAAAGAAATACGGAAAAATAGTTCTTAATGAATTAATCCCAAATATACGTTCTTTAAGAGTTGCTATGGTTCTTGCAGGTGATGAGGGTCTTGAAGGATTGTTAGATGATATGGACCGTCTTTCTGTTTCTGCTGGCAGGACCGAAGAAGCTTTTAATAAAATTAAAAACACATCACAATTTGCATCAAATCAAATACAGCAAGATTGGGAACAAACTCAAAGAGAAGTAGGTAAAGCATGGGATGAGCTCGCATTAGGATTACAAAGAGGGGTCACAGATTTTGTAGATACTTTTGCAAATGTAAAAAGTTTAATTCCTGGTATTGGACTGGCATGGAATATAATAGAATCTCATATTGACGAAGCTACTCAATCCGCCGAGAAATTTAACCTAATGCACAAATATGCTGGACAAACCTATATTCCCGAACCACTAATAGAGGCATTTGGGCGTGAAACTCTTATAGGACAAAGACTAGATTACGATGTAAAAAAATTAAGGAAGCAACATCCAGATGCGAGATGGATAGAAGAGGAGACTCTAGCACAATTTGAAGCAGGCAAGCCATATATGAAAAAAGAGGAATACGAAAAAAAACTAGCTGAAAAAAGAAGTGAGGCAATAACAGATTACTTGGGGTTACAAAAGGAAATATTAAAACAAGCAGAAGAAGTAAACTTAGCATATATGAGGGGTGATGAAGATTTAGAAGACATGATGGGTACTCTTGATAATATGCAAGTAGTATCTGCTTTAATACAAGACAATTTTAACCGTGCATTTGGTGAGCCTATACTTGGTGGAATAAGAAACTTAGAAAGCCTGCAATTAAAGCTAGATGAAATTGAATTTAATACAGAAAAACTGGAAGAACATTTAGAGAAGCCCTTAAAATATGGCTGGGGAGAAATGGGTGGCACAGTTGAAGGTACTTTGAACATGCAAATGAAACAACTGAAAGCCGACCAAGATTTAGCAGATACCAAGCATGATGTAAAAATGGGACTTGTAGATGAAAGTTACCAATTCAAAGTTCTCAATGACGACATGCAAGAAGCTGTAAGAATTGTAAGAGAGCATGATGAAGCAGTAAAAACAGACACAGAAACAATAAATAAAATGAACATTGCACTTAGATTAGTAAATATAGAAATGTTAAAACTTCAGCTTGTTGGAATGAGTAAAAGAAGAGGGCTATCAAGAAGTGAACAAAAAAGAATGAAAGCACTTCAAATACAAGCAGCAAAACTTAGATTAGAAAATATGGAAAATACCAAAGCAGAGACAGTCTCTCAATATGTTGCTTATGAACAGGCAAAAGAACTTATAGATAAAACCATTGCTGATAAAGAACATGAGACCTATATGCTCGAGTATAATTATGACCAACAAATAGCAGATTTAGATGAAACTATTCTATATGAAGAAGGGTTATTGAAAGACAGAGCTGACAACTGGAGAAATACAACTGATGATATTATTATACAAGCTGATAAATTAATTAAAAAAATTAGTGAGCTTACCCCAGAACAAATAACAAGTATTGAAGAATTATTTGGTATAGATGTTGCAGCTATGAAAGAAAGTGCTACTGGAATGAAAGGTAGTGCAGAAGCTTCGTTAACAGCTAAGGATAATGCAATCTTAACTCTGGAACAAGCTTTAGCAATGCCTGGAATGGGCGGTCGTGGTGCTTCACACATGGAATGGATGCTTAAAAAACTTAAAAGTTATGAAAGAGGTATCTCTTACGTACCAGAAACAGGACTTGCTTTACTACACAGAGGAGAGAGTGTAGGAGCAGCAGGTAGTGAGACTGGTGGTGGAGTTGTAATTGAAAATCTTACAATTAGTGTAAAAGAAATAGCCGAACTTGGTAGTGCCGAAAAACTTGCTGCTTTATTAGCTGTAGCTAAAAATTCCCAGATACTAAATAAAGCAGGAAAAAGTAACTATAGGATGAGGTAAAATGACTAGAAGTAGAAATTTAAATCCAGCAATACCTGCAATACAACTCTATGATGTAGGTGGAAATCAACTGTTGAATGGTGGGGTTTTTCATACTTGGGACACTCAGTCATTCCGTACATCTAACTTTACCTATGTCACAGATTCAACAAAAATAATACTAAATAGGCACGGAACTGGGTATTACAAAATTACATTCGAGTGCAGCTTTTTTTCATATGAAGAAACAGATATTGAAATATTAACAAAAATATATAAAAATGGGAGTTCTATGGCTGGAACTAATACCCTTGCAACTGTTCAAGGAGATGGAGCACAAAGTATGAATATAGCCACATCAATAAGCTTGACATTCATATTGTTGCTACAAAAGGGGGATTACATTCAGATTTACAGCTTACCTACAGGAAATGGAGCTTACACATATGCAAATTCTTCACGACTCACTGTAGAGTTTATTCCAATGAGAGGGTGGGATAATGACCGTGGAGGTTTAGAATCATTTAGAGGAGGGGTAGAGAGATAATGTCAGTTAATGACCAAAGGGAAGTAATAGATTTTTATGGGTTTTACACCTACGATTGGTATGAATCATTTGGAGCGTTTGCAAATCATCATTTTTTACTAGAAAGAGATTACATTAGCGATGGTTGCTCTACGTCTGAGACTTCTGAAGCTTCCATCACACATCAATTTTTATATAATCGTCACATTAAAAAGACTTACTACATTGAAGGAGTAATACAAGGAAACATCTGCCTTGTAGCCAGTGAAGCAACATCTACAGTTACTTCATATAGGGTAACAGTTTGTAAAATGCACGAAGATAATACTGCCAGTGAACTCGCTACAACTGGATGGGTGACTGTAAGCGATACTCTTGCTTGGGATGCTAGTCTCAGTGTGGGCGATGAAGTAGTATACCCATTTTGGATTGACGTGTGGGAAGAAAAGAAAATTACTGATAAAGAAAGACTCTATTTAAAAGTTGAGGTTAACTGTGACCAATACTGTCACCTGTATCACAGCAATGATGCTACTTGGAAAGATGTTTGGGTGGCGATTCCATTTAGACTATAGAGGAAATTATGGGTACATTCACTATATCACAAACACAGCCTGGGAAAAAATTATACGTATATCCTTCTGGAGATGGTTGTGTCACTGATTTGAGCCCAGAAGGACAAACTAACAATTATGAGTGTGTAGATGAATCAAAAGACGCTTATAATGATGACACTGATTACGTGTATAGTGATGCAACTGATACCAATAGAGACCTCTATACCACTGATGAAACTGATTGGAGCGGTCTTTCTGGAGCAATAAATTATATTCAAATTTATGCTAGGGCAAAATCTCACCTATATTCACAACATGAAAATGGAGTATATAAAATAATACTGACTACAAATCCTAGTGAATGTACTGACGGAGTAATATATGAGTCTGATGATAAAGACTTGACTACTAGCTATGGCACTTTCAACTATGTTTGGAATACAAATCCTTCTACTGCAACAAGCTGGCAATGGGCTGACTTAAATGACTTTGAAATGGGCGTTAAAGTAAGCAGCCCAACATTAACTGATTATCAAGTAAATCTTACACTTAGACCTAATGCAACAGGTGATAAAGAAGAATGTATATTAAATAATCCTTCAGACCCTCTTGCTGATAACTATGAAATGGTTGATGAAGCAAATCCATATCTGAAAACCAATAAAGATACAATCTATAATTGGGATGGAGATGGCGGAGGAGCAGCAAAGAGAGATTTATATAACATCCCAAACCATACTACTGAAGCTGGTACAATTATAAGTGTCACTGTATTTTATGTAACTCTTGGAGAAGCTGGTACAGACCCAGAAGCTCAAGCAGTTATAAAAATAGGTGGTACTGAATATGGTGAAGGACTGCATGATATAAGTAATATATGGTCGACCTATGCACACACTTGGACTGTAAACCCGAGTACTGGAACTGCTTGGAGCTGGGACCAAATTGATAATTTACAAATAGGAGTAGAATTGAAAAATACAACTGGCTGGATTCACTGTACTCAAGTATATGCTGTAGTTAGTTACTATGCAGCTTTAAATCCAGAAATAAGAACCACACAAGAATACGCAGTTATAGACTACGATTCTGAAGTTACCTGTACTCTAAACAAACCTTTAGAAGTATCAGTAGACCATGACAGAAATATTAAAATGCTTAACTTTTGGAGTGGAAATCGAGCTGTCTATGATATTGGAAGAAACAAAAAATCAATGGTAATTACTGGAATGGAATATGGCAGTGATGCTTGCACCAAGATGGAGTGCATAAGAGGAATAGCTGAATACGGTGGCGATGTAACGACTTTAGGACTTGGTGGAAGATTTGATGAAACTTTTAAAATTATAAGCTTTGGATGGAAAAAGATAACTGATAAACCACTTACATTTGAATGGATAATAGAACTAGAGTATTCCAACTTGGAGGAATAAGATGGCTGAAAATTATAACACCTACACTGAATACGATAATACAAATGTCATTACGATAGTAAGCTCTGCTTCATTATCTTATGATAGTGTTGAAGCTGATGCTGGAGACGAGTATCTTGTATTCAAAGATTATGGTGACGGTTATTTCAGTTCATGTACACTTCAATGTGATGGACAAGTTACAGACATTACTGTTGGTGGAAATAGACAAAAATCATCCATAGTTATCTTAGGTTTGTCGTATACAGACGGTCAACCAAGTAGAACAGCGTCTCTTGGATATGCAAATCGTGCTTGGGGCACTGGCGGATGGGTAGCCGAATTTTATAATCCAACAAACGTTGGTACTAATTTAGATATTCTGCTTAGAGATAAAAATTTAGACAATACAGATACTTATGCTGGACCTTCTGTTGGTACGAGATATTGGTTTACTGCTGAACATACTGTATCTGATGTGACACTTTATATTTATACTGATGCCGCAAGGACTGTATTGGTTGATACTCTTGCTATCACTGTAGAGGATTTACCTTATTCTCACTTGATTGGTGGAGGAGCAAGTGTATCTGGACAAGACCCTTTAAGTTTTATGAGTGGGAACGTTAGAAATTTAAATATTGTTGCAGTTGATTCTTATACACCACCAACACCAGATACAAGTCAATGCGTAAATTATACTACGTTTATAGAAAATGGAACTACTGGTGAATATGAGGTTGTAAGTGCGACACAAATTCAATGTACAAAGGTTAATAGAAGACTCGATGATGGTTATGTAATCAAAAGTTACGGAGCTGGACACTTTGATGCTATTAAGCACCAAGTGATGAGCGAGTGTACTGCTATGGAATATATTGGCGGGTCAGCTTATCCCGGACTGTTTACTATTTGGGGAATAAGCAATATCAACACTCAAATAAACGATGGAATGAGCGGTCAAGGAATGGCGTTGTCTTGGAACTACCAAGACCAAAGAGACTTGTGGGTAACTCTCACAGCTTGGGGAGGAACTTCTGACCACTGGAAAAATGCTGTTGCTGGATGGAAATATTACTTTACCATAGAAAGAAGCTCTGGAAGTAATATAACTACTTGTAAAGTCTATAAAGAAGCCGATAGGACTACTCTACTTGATACTATGTCAGTATCTTGCGTAACTGACGCTTACAGGTATGTATATGCTTACTCAACATACGATTATACTGGAGCAACTACTCACTTTGGTCTAAGTGGTGAAATAAGATATTTGGAACTTTTAGAATTAAATGCTCCAGATGACCCAGGAGAAGGTGGACCTACAGATTATGCTTCAAATGCAGAATGGGGCACTTCAGAACTAAATGTGACAATTCCTGAAGGACAGGGAGAGACCACTGTTAATTTTTATGACGATGAGGATAACCTGATAGGAACTGCAACAGGAGAAGGAGGTCAAACTGTAAGCGTAAACTGGAATGACCTAGATTGTGAAGAAGAATATGGCTGGTATGTTGTTATGGATAATGGAGAATCAGTGGCAACTTCGCCTATCTGGTATTTCACTTGTGGCTCCTGTGACGTATTCACAATTGCCAGTGAATCACACCCAACCATACACTTATCCCCACCAAGATTCAGAGATGGAGAACAGAGAACAATATCAAAAGAAATAAACAAGTTTGGATTCTGGTCAGATAATTGGGCTACCTATGATGAGGGAATAGGCAGAGAACCACTAACTTTGATTGGGTGGGAATGGATAGAAGAAAGTGGGGACTTAGATATATTCCATGCAAAGTTTACTAATATACATGATATTATGAATCAGCACGAAGAGATTGCTATATCTGGCTTAGGGGACTGTCTTGATGGATATTATTATATAAAGAATTTTCATTTCAGAACAATAAAAGGAGCTCCAAGGATAAGAGAGTGGAAGCTTGAATTAGAATACTCGAGGGAAAAAACATGGTAAAAATGGAAGAGGTAATAAACGAGATAAAAAAATTTGCACAAGAATTTAAGAGTAAAAATGGTAATGCAAAACTACCACCAAACAAAGACATGAATCTTTGGATGATAAAATGGATGGTAGAACAAGATAGAAGAATTACAAAGGTGGAAACTACTCAAAAAATATTACTATGTTTTATTCCTGTATTTGTATTTTTATTAAATATAATAATTTAAAGGAGGTAAAGAATGAAAAAATGGTATTTAAGTAAAACATTCTGGGTGAATGTAATTGCCCTAATAAGTGTACCAGTAAGAGCAGAGTATGGTTTAATGCTCACTCCAGAGGGCGAAGTAATGCTATTAGGTTTGATTAACTTAGCACTCAGAAAACTCACAAAAGAAGAAATTGTGTGGTGAATATGAATTATCTAGCAGTAGTTTTCATGGCGACCATGTTCGGTCTTGTGGTAGCTGCTGCCAGCCACTTTTTATACTCTGCTTACAAAATTCTTATAAAAAGGAACTAGAGAGAGATTTAGGTTTTACCTCTTTCCCTAATCTCTCTAGGTTCCTTACTCACGGAGGATTGCTATTACTTTATAAAATAGATAACCAATACATAAAAAACCTATAATTGCACAAATTAAAAGCCCTCCATTAATATTGTGTTGGCATAATACTTGACTTGTTGTGCTATACATTTTTTATCACTTTACACTTACTTTCATATGGTTTTCCTTTTCGGCTCCAAAAGTCAACTCCTCTTATTGCATCTGTTTTGTCGGAAGGATATTCAAGTTCTATAACTCGAACATTGCCAAGTGGTGCTCCCATAGCATGAAATACTTTTTCATCAATCAATACTATTTCACCTGGTTTATAAAATTGCCTATCGTAAATTGTAGTTAATAATAAATTACCACTAATTACCATTACAATAGTTTTCTTTTTTGCATGACAATGAACTGATGTGCCTGACCCTGTGATAATATGAAGCATCCAACCACAACATTCTTTATTCTTCATAAATAAATATTCAAAGCCCCAAGGTTTAAAAACTACAGTTTGGTAATTAAAATCTTTATCTGTAAATCGACTCTTTTGTTGCTTTCCAACTTTATTCATCATTGCTGCATCTAAAGCTGTAAATATATAGTGTTTTTTAATCATGGTGAAACCTCAATAAGAATGGATATATTATTCTATCAAATAAAAGCCTTAGTGGAGTGCTACCAGTAATAGAATGCTCAATAATATCGTCTACTGCTATAAATATGCCGATACCGATAAATATTTGCCATACTCCAATTGAACAATCCATCCAATTATCAGTAGATAACCACCACATAAATACACTATAACCTGCTATAGCAAGACCATGATATAGATGATGTGGTCTTTTCCATATAAAAGGTACTCTAGGATTCATTTTTAATCTTCTCCTTTATTTTTGTTGTAGATGTTGATTTATCATAAGGTAACTGTACTATTTCTCCCCCATAATCATCAGGAATTATAGCATACCTTCTTAACTTATCAGATACAAATACTTTATGATATTCAGAAAGACTGATTTTACTCCTATGATTCATACCAAACGGAATAATTCTTGAATGTAATGATAAATTAGCAATAATTAAATATCTATCTAAATAACTTATAATAGGAAAATGACCTTTATAGTCTTTTATAACCTCATCTGAAAAAATCCCGATATATAAAACATCACATTGTTTACTTGCTGCAAGAAGTGCTCTAAGATGACCAACATGAAATAAATCCCAACATCCAAATATAATTCCTCTTATCATAGGTCCTCCAATTTCTTATGGTGTGTTCTACCCATTTGATTAAGCTGCTTATCGGTTGGTTTACCAATCATTATTTGAACACCTGGCTTCTTAATAGGAGTTTTCCATTCCTTTCCATATGCAAATTCAAGGGCTTCTCTAGCCATCCAAGGAATAAAAAATATTTCACCTAAAAAATATATTGCTTTTAATTTTTCATAATACTCAAATGGGGACCTTACATCAAACTCCTTCCCATTCTCAATTCTTACCAGCCACTTTTTTCCTTTATGCTTTTTTACAGTAAAAGTATAAACATCTACAGTTGCCAGCCATTCCCTATCATTAACTTTATAATTAATAAAAATATGATTTGGTTGATATGCCATCATTATTTCTTCAGCTTCAAAATCCTCTTTTAAATCCTTCATTTTATTGACAGAGCTGAGCATAACGCCTATATCTCCATCATAATCATAGGGAATAATTCTGCCCTCTCTAACTGCTCCAAGTTGAGTACCATATTCTAACCAAAATGGTATCTTATGTTTCTTCATTACCCTAGCAAATGCTTTTAATGATTCTTCTATCCATTTATGCTCTACCATTTTAATCCTCATATAACTTATTTCCTGACCTTACTAAATGAGCTCCACATTTGCAAACAAACTCACCACAAGCTGCTTTGCTCATAAATTTACCACATTTGGGGCAGTTCATTTTTATTCAACGTCTCCGTTCTCATAAATTTTAGTATCTTCATATGGTCCAGTTTGTCGCCTATAAATCTCTTGCTTGCAACATTCTAACTCGCCTATAAAATTCCTGTAGTTTTGATACCTATTACATGAAACTTTAGCTAATTTAAATAACAAGTAATTAATAGCCCCAGGTTTTGTCAATAATTTACCGTGAATCTCAATTATAGAATCCAAGGTTTTTCTATCTTTTTCTTCTTTTAAATATGGCATGATTTTTCCTCCTTATCTTCATAGATAATACACCAACAATAATTACAAAATCTAAGTATACTATCTTCTTTTAATATTTTAAAGTGATAAGCATTCCTAACTACCTCATGTATAGTTAGTTGTCTCCCACATCTTGCACAGGTTTCTTCCATTTCAATATCCTCAGTTTAAATATATTCCATTCCATTGAAGACACATTTGCTTTTCTAATGACTAACTCATTTCCTGCTATCTTTCTAACTGTAATTGTTTCAAAGTATTTTGAATAAACAGCTCTATATAATTCACCATCTTCAGACCAAATAATTATATTTCTTTTCATAGTCCGTGTCTCAATCCAAATTCTTTTTTAATAAAGGATTCAAATTCTATTCTAGTTCTAAATATCCTTGTAGCAAATTTACGAATCCATGGATGATAAGCAAATTTCTTAGTGATAATATATACAGGAATTTTAAGAACTCTTGCAGCAAAGAAGATTTCCATAGGAGTCCCAAAACTAGGGGAATCTAATACTGTAATAATCCCATCGCTTTTACGAATCATATCTAAATCGCCTTCAACTATTTTTTGTATCATTTCAGTAGTATTTCGTTTCTTAAAGTATTCTTTTTGCTCTTTACTCCTATCTTTAAATTTATCTAAAGCTCGAATATCATTTCTATCGTTATCATAAAATGGGTTATCAAGATTAATGCTATACTTGGCTTCAATTCTTAACTCCCATTTTCTGAATCTTTTTCTATCATAAAAATTATGAGCTAAATAAAATGTCTTCATCTTAATAGTTTCCCCCATTTGAAGCCTCCCCACCTATACTTACATATTCTTTCAACTGAAATAAGCGTAATACTGAGTTCAACAGCACTAACTCCCAATGATATAGGAAGATTAGAAAGTATATACCCAATCATCATACATAGGATTGCAATTATTTTAATATAATAATGTGTGAGAGAAATCCCATTTGTCTGTTTTGTCCTAAGTATCTTTTGTAGCTGTCTAACACAAGACCACAAGAAACTTATAATACCAGCAGTAAATAGTAAATCTATTATCAAGTTTAGTTGCATTTCATCTCCTCCAATTTAATCCCTTCTCCATGAGCCTCAGCCCAAGTTCTGCCAAATTTACAATCAACTTCAATTAAAACAGATAAATCCTTCCCAGCTTTAATCATCTCTGACTCAATGATTTTTTTAGCTTTCACAGCATTTTTTATAGGGCAACTAACAAGTATTTCATCGTGGACTGTTAATATGAGTTTAGCTCCAAGTGGTTTTAATTTTGGTGCCATATTTTTCATAGCTATCTTCATTAAATCTGCTGCACTACCTTGAATAACTGAATTGATTGCACTTCTAACTTCTCCACCCTGCTCATAATCATCCTTAGTGAAAAAGTATGGTGTTCTTCGTCTTTTTCTGCCAAAAAAAGTTTGTACGTACCCAAGTGTACGGAAATCCCTCTCTGCTTTTTTCCAAAATGATTGCACCATTGGATAAGTTCTGAAATAAGCATCAATATATTTCTGAGCATCATCATAAGATTTATTAATTTTTTTACCTAGAGTTTTTGCTCCCATTCCATAAACCAAACCAAAGTTAATAGTTTGCCCAGTAATAATAGGTATACCCCCATCTCTAACTAAAACATAAGTTGAAGGAACTGATAAAAAAGCGACTTTTTTTGTATATCTTTCATTTGTTATTTTAATATTCCCTCCTCTGGATTTATTATTTTTTCTAATTGTCAAATCAAACATGCCATCCTTTTTTCTAACTTTCCTAGTTTTAAAATTACTTGTAGCAGCAAGAGCTTGTAGCACATCTACATTTTGTTCTTCTTTAGAGCTATACCTAAACATTTGCCAATTTTTCCTACAGTGGCTATCCCAATATTTTGCCTCTTCTAAAATAATGTACTTATATTTTATTGAATAATTTAACATGCTCCATGAAAGTTTTTTATTATCTAGATAAGGTTTAATTTTATCAGCCAACTCTTTCCATAGATTAAACCACACAATTTTATTCTTATCTATAGTAATAGTATATAAACCATCAAAATTTTTCAATAGTTTCTTTAATCTGTTAACCTTTCTTTTTTTGCTAAATCCAAATTGTATTCCAAAACTTTTATAAGAGCCATCTCCTTGAGTTGCTATTGCTAATCTTAGCAAATTCTCATCACAACTTATACAATTATGTAATATACCACTATTCATCCAATATCTTACTGAATTAAAACATTTTGGTTTAGTGATATGAGGATAACCATAATTAGAGTAATAAAGCATCCTATGTTCAGGTGTTACACGTAAATCAACGCCCTCATTCTTTAAATGAATTAATGTTTTACTTGGGTGTTTTTTTAGTTTAAGTTTAGGTTTTACCCATTCAAAACGTACATCAAAATTAGAGTATGGGTACGCTTGTAGAATTTTATCCTCTGTATTTAAATGGCACATACATTTCCATCCATTAGGAGTTAACACTTCTGTAAATGGGTGAAAACATTTAGCATCATATCTATCAAGTCCAAGTGCATCTGCTGTTTGTTGGTGAATATCTTTTTTGTTATTATAAGCATATAAAAGATTTTGGTCCTGAGAAAAATGAGCAAGTACACGAAGTTCTATTTGTGAATAATCAGCACCAATAAGAATATCTCCCTCATCTGGAATTACTACTGCTCTAAGTCCTATCTCATCCTTACGTGGAATATTCTGCATATTTGGTCTACTGCTTGAAAATCTCCCACTTACTGTCCCAGCTTGATTAAATGATGTATAAATTAAGCCAGTCATGGTCTTTTCATCCCAATTTGTCGGGGTCATGGCTGGAATAAAAGTTGAATAAATCTTACTATATTTTCTATATTCTAATAATAATTTTGCACTCCCATCCATTTCTGCATATTGCTCTAATACTTCTTTATCTACTGAGGGCTCTCCTTTTGGTGTTTTCTTTAATACTGGGAGCCTTCTCTCTCCTATAAAATATTCCCTAAGTTGCTTGGTGCTATTAAAATTAATCTTTTGTCCCATAAGTATGCGTAATTTTTCTTCAGCCCCATTCATTTTATCAAAGCACATCTTACCTATCTCAAGAACTTTCTCTACATTTACTCTTACTCCATGTATGTGCATCAAAGCAATAATTTGCAACAAGGGGCGTTCAATCTCTTCATAAACTTTTTTAGATGCCTCATCTTTGTCAAGTAAAGATTTAAGCTTATAATAAAGTTTTAACGTATACTTTGCATCATCCTTGGCATAATTGATTTTTTTAATATCTTCCACTTCATCAAAAGATTTTCTGTTTTTCCCACTACCTGTAAGCTCTTTCAACTCTGTCATTTGATAATCGAAATACTTTTTTGTTAATTTTTTTAACCCATGTAGCATATTCTCGTTTACTAGATTTGCCATAATCACAGTGTCATCTATATCCAGTTTGTCGGGAATCTCGACACCAAATTTATGTATAACTGGCAAATCAAAACTGGAATTATGGAACACTACATGACAATTTTGTAATACATGGGACAGTATTTCTTTAGCATTATCTATAGAAATATTAGGTAGTATTTTGTCCCTGACAGGAAAATACTCTGACCTGTTTCCAAACGCAACACTAAACCCGACCATCGTTTTGTCGGTCAGTGATTTAGTTTCAGTGTCAATTGCTACAAGGGCTCCTTTTTTTGGTAATTTCATATGGCAATACCTCTTTATATTTAAACCTTTGCTATGTAACTAATTCTTCTACTATTTAAATCTTAGTTACATACACCAAAGTTAACAAAGTTGTTAATTATGGTGCATACAAATGCGATTACATTGCATGATGCCTGTGCCAAAATTCTCGATAACAGATAAATTGGTGCTCGATTATCTGGCTTCTTAAATTATTCATAATCTTCACCTAAGTAAATTAGATGGCACCCCTAACAGAGTCGAACTGTTGATGAAATTCGGGGTGCCTTTTTAGGAGAGTGTCGGACTCTATTGCCCCTATTTAGCAATACCGACAGTAAAGCTATAGAATGGGCGACCTTTTTGAGTTTTCTTTTGTCCGAGATAAGTAATCTGTATAAGGTCATTAACCTGAACAACTTTTTGAGCCTTCTTGGTACCATAGCCCATCTTGTTGTTAAGGTCAGTCTTACCTAGTACAACTACTGGTTTGTCCTCGCCTTTTACTTTAAGACGATAGACTTTTTTATATGTCGGGGAATCTTGAACATCTATAACGACTCCTATTAAACTCTCTCCCTCTTTTATGAGGACAGATTTACTTTTGTCCTGACCTGCTTTTAGTTTACCAAAGGTCGCAAACAAAACATCCTCATCTTCTGTCGTATTTGTTTCAAATGTTGGCATATTTTTCTACCTCTTAAATTTCTTTCATTATTAATAAATTCATTTCCATTTTATTACCTCTTTATTTGACCCCCATAATTTGCTTCTAAATAATCCAAAGCTTTACTTTGTCGGAAAGCTACTCGTAAGAAGGTGCCTCGATACCCCATAGCTCTTGGAATAAGCTCCACATTTACTTGTAATGTAGAAAGATGTACATATGTTGCCCTATCAGCAGTTAACCACACACAATCTTTAAATGCTCCAGGGAAATCTTCTCTGCTAGATTTATATATATCTTTTTGAAAAAACATTACTGCACTTTTGTTGCTATATGGGGCTAATATATTTCTCCAAATAGCTAGTACGTGGTCCAGAGCAATTACTGCAATATTACCTGTAATACATACATATATAAACTCATACTTATTCAATTGTTGTATAAACTGTAACAATTCTCCTAAATGTGGGGGCTGACTATTTATTAATAATACTGCATTAGCTTTTTTTATTGATTCCATTGAAAGCCTCTTTATAGGTTTTTATTAGTTCTACTGTAAGCTCTAAACTTTGAGCCACAAGGGGCATAACAGGTTTGCATTTATTGGCAGACAGTATAAAATCTCTAATCATGGAATCAAAAGCCTTATTTGTTTTCTTTAAATCCTCTTCTTTCATTACAGCACCTTTTTTATGTCCTCTGCATTCAGCTCTTTAACTGCTGGGTGTTTGTCGAGCTCCTTTTTTATCTCTTTGTCACAATCATTGAAACTATCAGCTTCAGATACCCCAAGTTTAACCGTCTTATATGGAGCCAGGGCTAACACAATCTCTTTATTATACTTCATAATATCTCCCTCTTTATTTTGTCGACCTCTTCCTGGTCCAGCTCTGGATGATTTTCCAGCCTAGCCAGAATTTCCTTATTGCACTCTTCAAAGCTCTGTTTGTCGGTTACTGAAATTCTTAATCTATATATTTGTAGACTTTTAGAATATTTCATTTATCATATCTCTCCTTTATTAATGCTTCAAGCAATATTAAATAATTTATAGCATCCCCAATTTTTTCTTCTAACAGGGCTGGGGATGGGTGGTAGCTGTCATCTTTTTCTATGTTATCTACTATATCTAGTATTGAAACGATGTGCTTGGTCCACATTCCTATTAAGGCTTTTGCTGAGCTACAATTTTGCATCTGTCCTGCTCTTTTAAAGTTATGCAGTTTGTCGGTTTTTGTGGAATATTCACCTGATTTATATGCTAGAACTTTTTTTGTCAGCTCTATCCGAGTTTTGAGCACCTTATTAAATTCTTGTGGATTCATATTTTCACCAATTATTCTGGTCGCTATCATCTGGGATATAAAATTTGTCCCGATGACCCAGGACCTCTCTATCTAAATTTTTCATATTGGGATAAGGATGTTTGTCTCTGATTGGATATTTCTTTAAGTTGGTCCCACAGCGTTTACATTTACCATCTTTGTCCAATATATTTCGACCATTAATGTGACAAAACCAGCAAGTAATCCTCTTTCCAGTTGTAACTTTGTCTGTCATAGTATTTAAACCTTTTTTCATAACATTATCACCTATTATATAATTAATACCTCAATGCTCCATTTTTCCTGTTTTCTTTGATTTCCCAGTATTGTTTTTTGCTGACTCTGATTTTGCCCCAAAGCACAAACTGTTCCCACGATGGGCATGTAACTACATTCACCAACTCCCTACATTTGTTGCATCTAAACATGTTTTTTGTAACCTGTTTTATCTTAGCTTTTGCCCCAAATTTCTCTACTGCTCTTTTGTTTAAAATCTTGTTTTCGACTACCTCTTTTTCAAAGGTCAAGTCTCCACCACAGCCTATATGTTTACGAATTTCATATCTATTTGTCATCTTTTTTACTCCATTTGTCAGCAATATCAAAACCACGTTGGATTTGTCGTTGATTTCTAAGCCATTTTGGGTCCTTCTTTTTGCCAGTTGGAATTAATCTGTGAGCCTCTCTTATCATATTAATAAGCTTTTGTTCCTGTCTCTTCCTATCCTTCTTTTGTCGCTGGACCTCCTTCACTGCCTTTTGTCTATAAATTATATCTTCTGGCTCATGTTCAAAGAAGCCTGAAATCCTCATCCAAATACCAGTCTTATTCCTGTTCTTAATTCTCTTCATATTTATACTTCCTCTATATCATGTCGCTTACATATATCATTCTTATATTTCTTTGGTATTTTGTTTACCCATTTTTGTATCTGTTTGTCCGTGCATTTTATTCTGGCAATGTGCCCCAAGAGTTGTTTAACCAGTCTTCCATCATCTATAATGTTAAAACTCCCGCACCAAAGAGGGAATACTGAATAGTCTAAATTGGCTCCCTTTAAATTGGCTTTCCGTAAATTGGCTCCCTGTAAATCGGCTTCCTGTAAATTGGCTCCCCATAAATCGGCTCTCTGTAAATTGGCTCCCTGTAAATTGGCTTCCTGTAAATTGGCTCCCTGTAAATTGGCTTCCTGTAAATCGGCTCCCTGTAAATTGGCTTTCCATAATTTGGCTTCCTGTAAATTGGCTTCCTGTAAATTGGCTCCCTGTAAATCGGCTTCCTGTAAATTGGCTCTCTGTAAATTGGCTCCCTGTAAATCGGCTCCCTGTAAATTGGCTTCCTTTAAATTGGCTTTCCGTAAATCGGCTACCTGTAAATTGGCTTCCTTTAAATTGGCTTTCCATAAATCGGCTACCTGTATATTGGCTTCCTGTAAATTGGCTCCCTGTAAATCGGCTCCCTGTAAATTGGCTCCCCATAAATCGGCTCTCTGTAAATTGGCTTCCTGTAAATCGGCTTCCTGTAAATTGGCTCCCCATAAATTGGCTCCCTGTAAATCGGCTCTCTGTAAATCGGTTCTCCATAAATCGGCTTCCTGTAAATTGGCTCCCTGTAAATTGGCTCCCTGTAAATTGGCTCCACGTAAATTGGCTTCTTGTAAATTGGCTTTCCGTAAATTGGCTTTCCGTAAATCGGCTCCACGTAAATCGGCTTTTGGTTTTATCATATACCCATTAACTTCCATTTGTCATCACCTTGACAGCCTTAATATGCTTACATTCACCTTCATTGTATTTAAAAGAGGGACAGCTACAAAACAAACTCTCGCCATCTCGCCTCTTAACCACTTCGTAATACTTGCGTTTGTTAGAACTTCTGACTTTGAAATTCCACTCTTTTATTTCTACTATTTCAATCATTTTTATCTTCCTCCAAATCTTTATATATTTTTGAGCCTATAACATTTTTACGCAATGCTGTACCTATATGATAATGAGTTATACGACCACTACAGTTAACACTTGGAGCTATAATAAGGACTTCATTTTTCTTAATACCACGAGCCTCCAATAATGTTAAAGAGTTTCTGCATAATCCACAATAATCATCAATTTCTGCATTTCCCAGCCTCTTTTTTATTTCATACCATAGCTTTGTCATTATATATCTTCCTATATATATTTTTATATATCATTTTTTGTTACAATTTTTAAACTTTTTATGCCAAAAAACCTCATTTCGCCACGTTTTTAAATGTGAGGTATTTCTAACATTTTTGTTTTTACGTTCATTTTTTTGCCACTCATTTTTTCGTAATTGAGCCACAATTGGGCTACAAGTGTAACAGTATTTTTGCTTCCCATTGTTTGGTCTAAACACTTTTCCACATCTGTTGCATCGCTTCGGTTTATACATTTTGCCCCCCAAAGCAGAACGACTCCATGAGCGTAATCACTCGTAAGAGCATTCTGAGAGTTTTGTAAAATAATAATGTAGGGGGTGTAGTATAGTAAGTCGCTTTGACGCTGACGGGGATGTTCTGCTCAAGACAAAATCTGTTCAAGCTCTTGCCTCACTTTTTGTCGGTCTTTGTTGGTCATTGAGGGCATAATGTCGTAATCTTGATAGCCACAAGTCTCTATATCATAGTCGGTCCAGTCCCAAACAGCTTCTAATATTTGTTCCAGCTTTTCTTTTGTCAGTTTCATTTTTTCACCTTTGTATAAACACTTACTCCGTACTTCTACCCATCTATTTGTCCTCCTTGCATAAATCTTCGGTCCAGGCTAAAAATCCCAGGTCCTTCGCTCTTTGCCCTATTAAATGTACTTTTACTATTTGTTGTATTTCCTCAGCCTCAGCCTTGGAGCTTATTCTACCTGTTATTTTGAAATCCATTTAATCGCCCCACAATGCTCTTATAAGAGCTTTTGATATTATTCTATCTTCAGCAGTAAATAAATCTTTGTATTTTCTTCCTTTGACAAGCTTGTTGTTTGTTCTGACTATTGTATCTAGTATTTGAGCAGTTAATTTAGCTTTCCCATGTTCTGTTTCTATAATTATAGCTGAATTAGATACTCCTCTGGTAACAGTAATCCCATCTCTGAGAATAATTTTTGTTTTGTCAGATTTAACATCAGCCTCCGCATTTTCTTTTTTAATTTCCTCTAAACTTTTCATATTTTTCACCAAATCTGAAAGTCCACAACTATTTCTATTTTGTCGGGGACCCTCTTATATTTTTTCTTTTTATTTATTACTCCTAATTTGTCGGTCCTAAATGGGATATTACTTTCCATAGTTCTCCCTCAATTTCTTTAAGTATTTTTGTCTGTCTTTTTTGTCGGTCCAGTGTTTGTTTATTACTCCCTCTATTACTGATTGAAATTGATATGCTTCCCATGTTCTGTTATGATAACATGCTTTACTTGTTGCAATTTCGTAGGACCCAATAAATAAATGTGCTATATGCCTAAATCCGTATCTAGTATTTTCAGCTTCACAAACTATACTAATTTGTCGGTCTAATTTAAACAATTTCATTTTTTATTTCCCCATATTTTGTTATTTGGTGAGTCCGTTTTGTTTTGGGAAATCCATAAGTGTTAACAATCTTACAGACGGTGAGTCACGGACTCTAACCCTATCTTATACTGCTAGGGGGTTTATTCCCTTTGTCATAGTTTTGTCACTACCCACCTTACTATTATATTTGTCTTCCGTTCTTTATATACTTTTCGGTCCATTTTGTTCGTTTTGTCGTTTTGTCCGTTTTGTCGTTTTGTCGTACCTGCCATTTTGTCGGAATTTGCCCATTTTGTCGGAATCTGTGAATCTGTCATTCTGCCATTGTAGCATTTCGACATTCTATCAATATAGCATTTTTATATTTTAGCATAATATACTTTTTGACATTTTTACATTTTGACATTTTACTTTTTTGTATATACTCCCATCCATGTATAAGGTTTATTATTATCGGGATTATTCTTTTTTATTGTTTTATGATATTTATAGAATAAATATATTAAAGTTCCAATAGCTATTATTAAAGCCTGGATAAATAAACCCAAGCCCAAACAATCGTTATTAGAGCCCCCAACTAATTTATTATTAAATTCTTTTCTATCTTTTGAATATCGACCCATTTTTATTCGTCTCCAATTTTAAATTAATTTAAACCTCTTTAATTATAACTAATAATATTATATCTATCTTTATTAGTTTTTAATCCAGAGCTCTTTAAATCGCCTCCATAAAGCTTTTTAAAGTTGTTTGATTAAAGTATTGTTTAAGATAATAGCTGAAATCTTTAAATTCTTTATGTACTGAGTTATTTAATTCATTTTTTGCATAAGACCATAAGCAAGCTTGAACTTCGTATGTTTTAAGCCCCAGGTCTAGAGCTATTTTATTAATTATAGTATTAATATGTATTATATCATTTTTAGTGGGTCTTATATGTTTAAGATTAAATACTTTTAACATCCAGGCATCAATACAGACTGCCCCATTAACTAAATTAAGGCTTTTAGCAAAATTATTAACTTTAACCCCATTAAATTTATTAGTGGTTAAATATAAATCTAAATTCTTTTTTATCATTTTATTTGCAATCCCATATTTAATATTTATTGGTTTATGATTAACTATTTTATCTATTGTTTTTATTGCATATAAACAATTATTTTTAACTGTATTCCTTGGCGATGTTATACTTAATATATCAATGAATAAGTTATAATTTTTTGGGTAATATTTTTTTATAAGTTTATTACTCTTAAAATACCACTCTTTATTATCAATGTATTTTAAAGTTTTATCTGTTAAATATTTAAGACTTGGTGCATTATTCTTTTTTACCCATTGTTTATAATTCATTTATTGAGCTTCCATCTTTATTCAGTGATTTTTGATATAATCGCAATTTGGATTATAACCCTCATATCTGCATTTAGGACAGATATATGTTTCTTCATATTCCCCATCAAAGATATTTTCTTGTTCTGTAATTTCATATCCACAATTAGCACACACTATCATTTGTCTATTTAAATATCGTTTACCTATAAAATTTTTTAATTCTATTGTTTTTTGAGTCTTAAGATTATAAATAGCTTTTTGATTAAATTTATATGCAAATATTAATGCAGTCTTTATATTATTAAAGCTTTTATTTAATTCAATGTAATAAGTATTATTGGTTTTATCCTCCCAGCCTCCTATTATACAATTAGTAGGTATATGTTGAATATTTTTAAATAATGGTTTATTGTTTTTTATTTCAATTATTGTAAGATAGCTTACAATAAAAGGTTTTTCAATATTTGAATATTGGTTTATTTGATTATCTTTTAATTCTATTGTAAAACCTTTTTTAAATATTTTTGATAACTGTATAAGTTTATGTACTATAATCATCAGTTAATCACCTCAAATGTCAATCCATATCTTCTAAGATTTTTACACCAACCATCAGATTCATTATATTTGTGTATGCTATCCTGCTGTTCTCTTAGATATTCAACTATATCATCTTCTGTTCCAAACCATTCAGAATAATTATTATCTCCTGCATCAAATATTCTATATATTGTTTCTAATTCATTCAATCTCATTCTGCATCAACCTCTTCATCCATAAGGCACATTTCATTTTTTAGCCTCTTATTAGCTATAATAAAAGCTTGATTAACGATATTTATATCTATTGAATTATTGATTAACCAATTTTTAATTCCAAGTATTTTAATTTTAGCCTCATAATTATTTAATGAAGTTATTTTTCCATGAGGTATCCTATCCGATAAATTAAAGAATTTGTACATTTCTTTTTTATCATAAAAATAATGACTTATGGTATCGAATAATTGACTAATTGTAAAAGCCTCATGTCTACCTTCATCTTTAAACATGTCAAATAATACTTGGTGAATACATTCATGTATTAAAATATCGCTAATCATTTTTTCCGGATTATCCATAAGTTCTGGGTTTAAATTCTTACCTAAAAAAATAATTTTTTTTATTGGATTACAGGCACAAATTCTAGTATAAGTAAGTTCAAACCAATTATTATTAGCTAATTGTAAATTTATTTCAGTATTACCTTTTTTAATTTTAGCTTTATTATATCTATCTATTAATTTTTGTAAGCTTATAGATTCTTTTTTCATTTTTTTATTCCTCCTTCATAATAGACATTAAACTAAAATGTTTTTTTGAATATTTAACTATATGAGAGCCTCCTTCATATTCGATTTTAATATCGTTTCTTGGAATATTTGAAATTCTAGTAACCTTATATAATTGAAAAGATTTCTTTAAAGTATTATTCCATATAGTAACCATCATTTTATATCACCCCATAATTAAACAATATTACAGTTATTTTATTTGCATTCGTTATATTCCCATAATAGATAGGGGCTTCAAATTTTAGGTTTTCAGTTTTCATATTTTTAAACTCCTTATACTATATATTATGTACTCCAAGCTTTAAATACTTTTCGGGTAATTATGTCAAAAAAGAAAAATGCCAATAGCTGAAATAAAGCCTACTTGGAGCCTATATTTATAAATCATAATAACATACATTATTATTATTAATATATCACTGATAAATTAAAAACTAGGGAGTCTTAATGGTTTAATACCTGTAATATAGTTTTTAGCTTAGAGCCCCATTTCTGTTTTTTATTTGTACTTAATATAATTACACAAATGTAATAATAGTAATTATAAAAAGGAAAAGATTTA
>Ga0180432_10001020_pt1 | contig 44588 bp, 33 predicted proteins | sample SS_ome_10_FD_132414 | JGI IMG/M metagenome (GOLD analysis project Ga0180432, IMG submission 132414) | Hypersaline lake sediment archaeal communities from the Salton Sea, California, USA - SS_1_MS_2 metaG | ecosystem: Environmental > Aquatic > Non-marine Saline and Alkaline > Hypersaline >...
CAAACAGAGCGATCAACGTTCTGGACATGGGTGTGTCCTCCTCTGGTTCAGTTGGCTCTGTCCATGAGGTCACACCCATTCCTATACCGGCCCGCGAAATTACACAATCTTTGGTACTCCACCCATCATAGCAGACGCCTTACCCCCAATTCACGAACGTGCTACAATAACAGCCGTCTGCAGGCACACACTCATCGTCAGCACAACACCTTACCGGCCGGAATAATGAAGGAGCAGAGACCGGACAGGATCGTCACCATCGCTCGGTTCTGGTACGTGGCGGACGCCGACCTCGCCAGGACGGTCCTCGCCACCAGAGGCATCACGGCTTTCCTTGCCGACGTGCACACCCGCATGTGGGCCCCGCACCTCGCGCAGAGCGTCAGGCTCCAGGTTCCTCGATCGGAGGCCCGTCGCGCGATCCAGATCCTCAACCAAAACGCCGACCGCCATCCACAGCTCAAGGCCGGCGTCCCCCGCCTGCCGCGATGTCCCGAGTGCGGCTCCTACGACGTCGCCCCGCGCCGCCTCGGACGCTTGCTTGTGCTCGCGATCGCCCTCCTGCTCCTCATCCCCCTGCTGTTCATGAAAAGGGAGTGGCGCTGCCGCGCCTGCGGCCACCGATGGAGAACGTAACGACCCTGCGTCACGGGAGAAGACACATGAAACGCCTTAGCCTCATCTTCCTCGCCCTCTGTATCTTGGCCCCGCCCGGCTGCGGCCGCAGGCAGGATGAGACCTACGACCTCGTCTGGAAGCTCCCTAAAGGCCGGATCCTGGAGTACGACGTCAGCACCACCACGAAGGTCACGGACGAGATGCCCACGCGTAGTTCCATCAAATTCAGAATCACAATCCGAGCGGCTCACGCCGGGCTTGCACTAGTCGATACATCGCTTCTCGAGTATCCGATCACCTTTGATGGTGTAGAAAGTCCGCCCATGTCAGTCGCATCACAATTCTTCGACCTGCACACGCTCCTCAGTGAAAAGGAAGGTCTTGACCCCTACGAGTCACTGGCTCAAGGGCAACGCAATCTCTTCGAGATGCTGTTCCCGCTTCCAGACCGGCAGGTGGCACTCGGTGACGAGTGGCCTATGAAAATGCAGTTGATGTCCTTGACCGGCCCCGGTACTTCAGACGAGAGCAGCGTTGCCAGGCTCAGACGCGTTCGGAATCAGGATGGATCGAAGGTAGCGCTTGTCAAATGCCGGTCAAAGGGCGACATCAAGGACCCTGATGAAGGGGGCGGCGTCTCCATGAAGGCCACAGGCTCGGCGACCTTCGATATCACGAAGGGCCACTTTGACAGCAACGAACTGGCAGTCACGGGGAAGATGGTGTTCGGACCGCGGGACAAGACGAGCATGAAGACCACGGTGAGCGTCGCCCTGGCTCGCGCGGCCATGATGGAACCGGCCGAAGTGGAGCGCCTGGCCAAGGTTACGGACGTTCGAAAAGTCGTCGGCTTGGCCATACAGCTCGCGAGGGAAAACAAGCTCGAGGAAGCCCTTGAGACCATCAACGCGGTCCTGGACGCCGGAATCCCCGAGGAGCACGCCCACCTGATTGCGGCCCAACTCCACGCCGGCCTCGAGCAATGGAGCGAGGCCGAAGAAGCCATTGAAACCGAGCTTCAGCACTTCGGCGAAAGCCTCCAGGCCTTATCCCTCGCGTCCTACATCTATCAGCAGCTCGACAAACCGGAGAAGGCAAACGACGCCCAAGAGAAACTCAAAGAAATCATGACAAGGGGACAAAACGAGTAACCACCGTATTCCTCGCGGAACGCTACAACGGCCGCCCTGCCTGACCCGTCACCGGGCCCAGTGCGAGCTCGTCCAGTTGCTGATGACGCTCGTCAGATCGAAGCCGTCCACGAGCCCGGTGCCGTCGAGGTCGGCGTCCGGGCTCCAGAGCGGGTCGCCCGGCGTAGTCGCCCAGGCGCTGATGACGGCCGTAAGGTCCACGCCGTCCACCACCCCGTTGGCGTCCACGTCGCCCGGCAGCGGGCGCTCGTAGGCGCCGATGTCGTACCAGGGCCGCGAGCCGCCGCCCACGTTCGGCGCCATAAGGATGTCGTACCGAGCATGGCCCAGCACGTCGAGCGACGGCGCCCCCTCGCTCGTGCCCGCATCAATACATGGCGACAGGTCCCGCAGCCGGAAGTTGCCGACCCCAGCGCCGGCGAACTGCGGGTCCACGGCCTGGTTCCCGACACCGCCTGCAAAGTCACCGTCGCCGATGTTCGAGTACGTGACCGTGAACAACACAGGATCGCCGCTCACGTCGTCGCCGTTGCCCCACAGGATCGAGTTCGTCACCGCCGCCGTGCCGGTCGCCGACCACGCGAGGCCGCTCTGCACGTTATTCGCGATCGTACAGTTCGCGACAGACACACCCGCCGACGCCGTCGCGAACAGGCCGTGTTCCGCGTTGCCCGCGAGCACGCACGCCACGACCTCCACCGAACCGCTCGACGTCACGCCGATCCCGCTCTTGCTGTTCTCAATGACGCAGTGCCGAATCGTAAAGGTGGAATCCGCTGCGGACACGCCGTCGTAATTCCCGCCGCTCGTCGTGATAGTAAACCCCGCCAGGAGCCCGTCGCTCACGCCGTTGAAGAAAACCCCTGTCCCCGCGTTCTGAGCGTCAATCGTCGCGTTCCTTGCGCCCGGGCCGATGACCCATACGCCATCGGCCATCACGACGGCCTCCTCGTATACGCCCGCCACCACCTTGACGACCGCCGGCGCCGACGCCGCATCAATCCCCGCCTGGATGCTCGCGTAGGGATGGGCCGCCGTGCCGTCCTGCGCCGGATCGCCCGCGTTGCCCGCGTCCACGTAGACGAAGACCGGCGAGCCCTCATTCCGCGGGTCCGACCCGAAGGCCGCTTCCTCGACGTTGAGCAGACCGTCTCCGTCGGTGTCCACGGTGGCGTCCGCCGGATCGGTCGGATCGAAGCCGTTGACGACCTCCCAGCCGTCCTCCATCCCGTCGTCGTCGGTGTCCGGATCGTTCGCCTTCGTGCCGAGGCCGTACTCGTCACCGTTCGAGAGCCCGTCCCCGTCGAGGTCGCCGCCCGCGTCGTTCACGTTCGGGTCGAGCTCGTTCTCGACCTCCCAACCGTCAAGCATCAGGTCGCCGTCGCTGTCCGGGTCGGCCGGGTCCGTGCCGGTGTCCCACTCGCTCACGTACACGCCCGTGTTCGTCTCGACGTGGTTGGGAAGACCGTCATCGTCATCGTCAGCGATCACGAACGTGCCGCCCTCGACCACCCGCTCGTTGCCCGCCGGGTCCCGCGACACGACCCGGTAGGGGTACACGACGTTGTGATCGAGCGACTCGACCAGGACCGACGCCCGCCTCGTGAACCAGCCGTCGTACTCCGTTGAGAGAGCATAGCCGGTCCCGTACTCGACCCGGTGCTCGGCCACCTCGTCGGTCTCCCACGTCACGCGCACGGTGTGCGCGATCTCCGCGCCGGCCGCGACGTTCGAGATCGCCGGCGCTACGGCGTCCGCGACCGGCGGCTCGCGGAACGGCGCGTAGAGCGGATCGCCGACGAACACCATCATCCAGTGCGTGTTCGGGATCGAGGCGTACCACGACTCCGCCGCCGTGTAGCCGCGGAAGAACCGCTCGTAGAAAATCCCCCCGGCCTGCAGCGCCTGTGTGTACGGCTCCCGCACGGCCCCCGCCACGCTCGTCGCGCCCCGCGCAATCATCTGCACGGACCAGTTCGGGTCGCTCAGATCAGTCAATATCGCCGCGCTCGCCGAGTCCAGGTGCCACGCAACGGAACCCACCTTGAGGTAGCCGTCGAAGATCGGCTGGAAGCTGTGGGGCGAGTACCAACCGTAGTAGAACAGCGTGTTGTCGCACGTCCCGTTCGGGAACATCTCCTCGTTTCGGTCCACGACCGTCTCGATCCCCTCGGCGGCAATCCGGCCGCCCGCCGTCTCGATGTAGCGCTCCGCCTGGGAATAGTACCAGTTGTTCAGGTCCGGCTTCAGGCCGCGCAGGTCTATCCACGCCGTGCCGGTACCCGCGTCGAGATGCTGCTCGGCGTACAGCGCGCGGTCCACCAGCCCCTTGACGTGCTCCACCGACGGACCGCTGAGCCGCGCCACCAGCACGGTCCCGTACGAAGACGTGAAACGCGACGAGTCCAGGTAGTACGGGTTGTCGCTGCCGTATTCACCGCCCCAGCCGGTCGTCACCGTCCCGTACAGGTCGGCGAGCAGGCTGTCCAGAGCACGCTGGTCGCTCCCGGTCACCTTCAAAGGCACGCCCCGCGTCGTCACGATGTAGAGGATCTTCTCCTGCAGGCCGTTCGCCTGGATGTGGTCGCGAATGGGGTCCCGGACATCGGTGTAGTAATCGCTCTCGGCAATGGACTGGTTCGTCGTCGCCGTGATCGTCACCACGTGCCCGGCCGGGATGTTGCGCATCTGCCGGTAGTACTCACCGATCTCCTGCGAGTCCGCCGAGTTCGAGTTCACCACGATCAGCACGCGCTCGTTGTCCGGCCACCCGGGGATCCCCTCCACCACCGCCGACTGCACACCCACGTTCCCCGCCGCGTCCACCGTGCTCACCCGGTAGAAGTATTTCTGCTCGGCCGCGCCACTCAGGTCCTCATACTCCGTCTGGCCCGATACCTGGTCGAGAAGCGACCACGACCCGCCGTCGGGCTTGCGCCAGATCTTGGTGCTCGCCGCGTCGGGCTCCGTGTTCGCCGCCCACACGAGCCTGACGGACCCCGACGTGTTGAACGCCCGAAGCGTGGTTGGGGCCGCGGGCACCGTACCGTCCTTCGACGTGGCGGGCTCTGGCGCCGTCGCGTCGCTCTCGTTGGCGTTCTCATCGTAGGCGCGCACGGTGTACTCGACGCTCGCCACCGCGTCGAGCTGGTCGGTGAACGTGGTCTCGTTCGTCTCCCCCACCGGCGCTCCGTCCCGGAAGACCCGGTAGAACGCCACGTCCGACGACGGGCTCGCCGTCCACGTCAGCACGTTCCGCAGGTAGTCCCTCGGCTCCACGCTCAGCCCGGTCGGCGGGTCCGGGGCCGTTGCGTCGCCGGAGCTCAGGGTCGCACCGCTCGCGACGTTCGACAGCCCACTGAAGTTGTCCTGCTCGTCGGCGGCCTTCACCGCGAAGTAGTACGTCGTCTCTGCCTCGAGGCCGGTCACGATCAGGTTCTCGCCCACCCCGGAGTACCGCGGCACAAGCGCCTGCGCCACCCACCACGCCTGCTCCCAGGTGGCCTCGTCAATCGGCGACGTCGCATACCGGATGTCGTAGCGTGTCGCCCTGCCCGCCCGGCCGTCATCGCCCGGCGCCGTCCACTTGAGCCTGAGCGACTCGCCGGTCGCATTGTCCGCGGCCAGGTCCACGATACGCCTCGGCGGCATCCCATCCGTCTTGCCCTGCCACGCCATCGCCTTGCGGTGAACGTGCAGGTTGCTCTGCGTCACCGGCGCGATCGAGCCGTTCGAAAGGCTCTTGCGCCGAACGTGGTGGCGGTACTCCCACGCGTGCAGGTCCGCGTTCCAGACCTCCTCGACCCAGATCCACGCAAGCCACAGGTTGCGCGGGTCGAACGCGGGCGAGATTTCGTCCTCACCCGTCCCGCCGCTCTCGTTCGTCAGGCTGCCGCCGCTCGAATCAACCGTGTAGATCTCGTTCTTGTGGCTGGACGAATCGTACGCGTGGAACGCGATCATCGCCCCGTCGGGCGAGTAGACCGGCCGGCGCTCATCGAGCGAATTGCTGGTCAGCCGCGTGGCCCCGCTCCCGTCCAGGTTGATGCGATACACCTCGTCCTTGCCCGGAAGGTCCGTCACGAAGATCAGGTGGCTGCCGTCGGGCGCGAACTCCGGCCACCGGTCGAAGGCGCTGTCGTCGGTCACCGCGCGGTCATTGCCGCCGTCGAGGTCCATGATGTGGATGTCCCACTGCCCGGACTCCTCATGGACGTAGGCGATCTCGCCGGTGGCAGGCGACACCGCCAGTCCCCGGTCGTACACGTTCTGCGCCCGCAACGTCACCACCGCGCGACTCGCCATGTCGAGCCGGCGCACCATGCCGTCCGTGACAAAAACCATGTACCGGCCGTCGGCCGTCACTCGTGGCGGCGACCCGTCCTCGGGGATCGTCGTCTCGCCCTCGACCAGCATCACCTCCTGCTCCGGATCGCCCCCGCCGATGGCATAGCTGCTCTCTATCATCCACACGTTCAGCCAGTAGAACTCGTCGCTCCGGCGCGTGTACGTCAGCACGCTGAACGTTGTGGCCGGCGTGACCGCCACCTCGTCCGAGGTGCCGCTCTCCTCCCCGTCATCGAGGGTCGTGACCACGTAGTAGTACGGCGCGCCGTTCGTCAGACCGTTGTCGAGGTAGTAGAGGGTGCCGACCTCGGCGATCTCGGCATAGCCGCTGCCGGACTGCTCCGAGCGATACACCTTGTAGCCGTCCGCGCCCGGCACCGCGTCCCAATACACCTCGGCCTTGCCGTCGCCCGCCGTCGCGTACGGATTTGCCGGCGGCTCGACCCCAAGAGCGGCGCCGCCCAGGAGACAGAGAAGCGCAATCGAAAGAGACGCTCCGGCCCGGAACATCCTATCCCCCAGGAAACCGCGGGAACGCCCCCGCGGATTGACTGCTTGATACCCTTATTCTCTGATATTCATACCACATTTTCGGCCTTTTGTCAAGACCTAAGCCGACCCCCACTGACAAAGCGGGACATTCCTAACAGGCGCTTGCCACGGCAAATACGAACTCATACCGGCTGGCTACCCGCCGCGCGCCTCGTCGCCGGCCGGAATCCCATTCCGCCCCTCCCCACCGGCAGATTCCTGTATACTCAGACGGCAACGGCACTCCATGAGTGCCCGCCCAACGTCTCCCGGACCCGAGGACGCCTTGACGGGGAGGATGCGGATGCGACCGGGCCAGCAAGAGGTACGCGAGGCAACCGACTGCGTGCGCGACCGCCTCTGCCGCGTGGCCGAGATTGGCGTCATCCTCGGCTCGGGTCTCGGCGCCTTCGCCGACCGCCTCCAAGACGCCGCCTCGCTCCCCTATTCTGAGATCCCGCACTTCCCGGCCTCGAGCGTGCCCGGACACGCCGGCCGCCTCGTCTCCGGCTCCCTTCACGGCAAGCGCCTCATCGTCCAGCAGGGGCGCGCCCACCTCTACGAGGGCGTCGGCTTCGAGCGCATCCTCCTGCCGCTCAGCGTGATGCGAGAACTCGGCATCCACACCCTCATCGTCACCAACGCCGGCGGCGGCGTCAATCCCACCTTCAGGCCCGGCGACCTCATGCTCATCACCGACCACATCAACATGATGGGCGCCAACCCCCTCATCGGCCCCAACGACGCCCTTGTCCGACAAGGCCCCCTTGTTCGACAAGGCATGCGCTTCCCCGACATGTCCGGCGCCTACGACCTCGACCTCCGCACCCTCGCCCTCGACGCCGCCGCCGAGACCGGCATCGAGCTCAAGCAGGGCGTCTACCTCGCCGTCACCGGCCCCAGCTACGAGACCCCCGCCGAGGTCCGCGCCTTCCGCACCCTCGGCGCCGACGCCGTCGGCATGTCCACCGTCCCCGAAGTCATATACTCAAAAAGCCTCGGCCTGCGCGTCCTCGGCCTCTCCGTCATCGCCAACCAAGCCGTCGGCCTCGCCGCCAAGCCCCTCACCCACGACGACGTCACCCGCACCGTCTCAGAACAATCCGACCGCATCGCCGCCCTCCTCGCCGCCGTTATCAAGAAACTCTGAAGACTTACCTTCCGCGTGCATCGCTCGCTGCTTATAATGCCTCGTGGCTGCCGGAAACGCGTATCGAGACAAGGACTGGAGGGGACTATGAACGCGAAAACATTTCTCCTTTTCGTTCTGCTGATCCCGGCCCTCGTGCTTTCGACGGGGTGCGTCACGCCCTCAGGCCCGGCGTCGCCTTCCCCGCCAGTCACAGCCTCTCTCGCCCAGTGGCAACAGCTCTGCAACAGAGATAGCTGTTTCTGCGGATCGCAGGACTGGAGCCCCGACGGCCCAAGCGAGGGCTCTGCGCTGAGAGATGATCCCTGGCGCTCTTTCCTCGACGAGACTTCGCCGGAACTAGTCCCCCTGCTGCTCGACCGTCTTGATTCAACCCGTATGACGTCCATGCATGTCTGCCCGTTTGCCCGGGCGACCGAAGGCGAAATGGCGCTCTACACGGTCCAGCACCTTCTCAAAGTGAACTGGTCTGAGTACGACGATCGCAGCAATTACTGCACGGCGATGAGCGTAGGACTCGCGGCACATCATTCGGACCGCCCGATCCGAGGGGGAAGCCAGGCAATCGTAAGACTTCTTCTGTCGAATGAAGAAGCTCGAGAAGAACTGAAGCGTTTCTTCCTTGAGAAGCTGCAAGAAAGGCGATCAGATCAGGACGAAGAGCGCGGGCCAACGGAAGCAGCAAGGAACCGGTAATGCCAACGACCCAGACACCACGCCAGCGGATGATCGCCGCCCTCAGCCACACCGAGCCCGACAAGGTGCCCCGCGACATGGGCTTCACCCCGCCGGTCGAAAAAATGCTCAAGGAAAAGACCGGCGCCGACGACCTGTACGACTACTTCGAACTCGAGTTCCGCGGCGTCGCGCAGCGCCACACCACGCGCGACCTCGAGATCTACCGCCGCTACCACACCGGGCTCAAGGACGGCGCCACGCTCGACGAGTACGGCATCGCCGAGGAGCCCGGCGACTTCTACCACTTCACCCACACCGTCGCCCCGATGCAGCACTTCACCTCGATCCGCGAGTTCGAGGCCTACCCGATGCCCGACATCATGGACGACTACCGCTACGACGGTATCGCCGACACAATCGCCGACATCAAGGCCCGCGGCCTCTTCGCCACCGCCTGGGTCGGCCACATCTTCGAGACCGTCTGGCACATGCGCGGCATGGACCGCTTCATGATGGACATGATCGAGCACCCCGAGTTCGCCGCCTTCCTCGTCGAGACGATCACCGAGATGCGCGTCCACATGGCCGACCGCTTCACCCGAATGGGCGCCGACATGATCACCCTCGGCGACGACGTCGGCATGCAGACCGGCATGATGATGAGCCCCGAGCTCTGGCGCCGCTGGTTCAAGCCCAACCTCGCGCGCGTCATCGCCGCCGCCAAGGACGTCAACCCCGACGTGTACATCTGGTACCACAGCGACGGCAACATCGAGGCCGTCATCCCCGAGCTCATCGAGGTCGGCGTCGAGATCCTCAACCCCATCCAGCCCGAGTGCATGGACCCCGCCAAGCTCAAGCGCCAATACGGCGACCGCCTCTCCTTCTGGGGCACCATCGGCATCCAGACCACCATGCCCTTCGGCACCCCCGACGACGTCAAGCGCGAGGTCCGCGAGCGCATCCGCACCGTCGGCAAGGGCGGCGGCCTCGTCCTCGCCCCGACCCACGTCCTCGAGCCCGAGGTCCCCTACGAGAACATCCTCGCCTTCATCGAGGCCATCGAAGAAGAAGCAAGAGGGGACTAGCTACTGATCACACAGATGGACACAGACAGGAATCTGTCCTAATCTGTGGCCAATCGTCTTCCAGGAGGACATATGCCTGCCAAGATTATTGTCGCCCTCGACGTGGACACCCTCGACGACGCCCTCGCCCTCGTGGATACCACGCGCGCCGGCGCCGACGCCTACAAGGTCGGCAGCCAGCTCTACGCCCGCCGCGGCCTCGACGCCGTTAGCAACCTGCACGAGCACGGCGCCACCGTCTTCCTCGACCTCAAGCTGCACGACATCCCGAACACCGTCGAGAAAGCCGCCATGGCCATCGCCAACATGGGCGCCGCCATGTTCACCGTCCACGTCTCCGGCGGCTGGGAGATGCTCCGCGCCGCCGTCCGGGGCGCGCACGTCGGCGCCGAGGCCGCCGGCCTCGAGGACCCCTTCGCCCTCGGCGTCACGCTGCTCACCTCCCTCGACGAGAAGACCCTGCACGACGACCTCGGCTGCACCCGCCCCCTCGTCGAGCAGGTCCAGCACATGGCCCAGATGGCCGCCGAGGCCGGATGCGCCGGCGTCGTCGCCTCGCCGAAGGAGCTCGCCCCCGTGCGCGAGGTCGTCGGCCACGATGTGCTCATCATCACGCCCGGCGTCCGGCCCGAGTGGGCGCAAGCCCACGACCAGAAACGCACCATGACACCGAAAGAGGCGAGCGACGCCGGGGCCGACTACCTCGTCATCGGCCGCCCCATCACCGCCCACGACGATCCCGCCGAAGCCCTCCGCCTCATCCGCGAGGAACTCGCCTAGAAGAATAGGTGACTGTGCCTACTCTCCCTGCCCTGAAAGGGCTGCATAGACCAGCCCAGGGCAAGCGGCGCCCCGAGCCTGCCGAGGGGCGCAGCGCCGCCCTGGGTAAATGCCGAACCCGGGATCTCTACCCTGAAGGGGTTCTATAGCCTCTCCGCCCGTCACGAGCACCCGCCTCGATCACCGCCTCATCCGCGAGGAACTGACCTAGAAGAATAGGCGACTGTGCCTGCTCTCCTTGCCCTGAAAGGGCTGCATAGACCAGCCCAGGGCAAGCGGCGCCCCGAGCCTGCCGAGGGGCGCAGCGCCGCCCTGGGTAAATGCCGAACCCGCGATCCCTACCCTGAAGGGGTTCTATAGCCTCTCCGCCCGTCGCGACCACGCGCCCCGACCACCGCCTCCATGAAACGCCCGGCACCGGCAATGCCTCCTGCGAAACCTTACCTTGCGGCCTCCCGTCAAAACGGTAGAATCGCCCCAGAGGCGAGGTACCCTCCCGTGAAACTTGAATCCACAGCCACCCTATTCATTCTTGCCGCCGCACTGGCCGCCGCCTTCGCGGCCGAGCCGCCCGTACCCCCGGACGAGGCGGCCAGCGAGTGGGACGACTACCTCACCAGCGAATTCCAGAACTTCCTCTGGAACGACGAGGTCCGCACCGGCTACGAAGCCTACGCCAAGAAGGAGCACAAGGCCGCGTTCGAAGCGCTCAGCAAGGCCATCGACAAGGGCTGCAAGGACCCCGTCGTCGTCTTCCGCGCGGGCTACTCGCTGCGCGCCGCCGGTGAGCCCGACAAGGCGGCCGGCTACTTCAAAACCGCCGCCGAGCAGTTCGCCAAGGCCAGGCCCGAGCACCGCTACCGCGCCGACGCGCACTTCTACCTCGCCGAGTTCTACCTCAAGCACAACAAGGTCGACGAGGCCGAGTGGGAGCTCGAGCACGCCGTGGACCTGCGCGGCACCTTTACCGAGGCCTACCTCCTGCATGGCGACATGTTCTTCTCCCAGGGCAGGTACCAGTTCGCCGCCGAGCAATACCAGCGCGCACACGAGGCCGACCCCCAAAGCGTCAAGCCCCTCATGAACCTCGCCGTCGCCCTCTTCAGGGACGGCAAGCTCGACAAGGCCAGGGCCGCCGTCGAAAAGGCCCGCCTCCTCGAGCCTGACAGCGAGCGCATCGGTCTCACCGCCGCGACGCTCGCCCTCGCCGGCAACGACCTCGAAGCCGCCGGCAAAGAGTACGCCGCCATCCACGAGCGCGACCGCGAGTCCGTCAACGCCCTGCTCGGCCTCGGCTACGTCGCCTGGCGCCGGGACAAGCTTGACGACGCCCGGGACCACTACACCGCCGTCCTCGATCGCCACCCCGAGCACGTGGACGCCCTCTACGGCCTCGGCATCGTCGAGGCCAAGGGCGGCGAGACCGACAAAGCCATCGAGCACCTCCGCGCCGTTGTCGCCCTCCGCCAGGACCACCGCGACGCCCACTACAACCTCGGCTCACTCTACCAGCACAAGGGCGACTACGAACTGGCCATCAAGGAATATGCCCAGGTCATGCAGCTCGACCCCTCCGACCGCACCCCGGCCTACAACCTCGGCGTCATCTTCATCCGGCTCAAACGATACGCCGAGGCGCAGGAATACCTCGAGCAGGCCGTCCAGGCATTCGGCAAGGACACCCGCTGGGGCCAGGCCGCGCTCAAGCTGCTCGACCTCGTCATCCAGATCCAGCAAGACCGCACGCTCGAGATCGACAAGGAGCTCGAACGCCTCGGACAACCCGACACGAAATCGCCCGAGTAGCCCAGGAGGCCCGCCCGGCGTTTTTCGCCCAAGAAACCCGGTTGACGCCCACGTCTCACCGGCATATAATAAAGAGGATGCTGCGTGCCCTTGAACGCGTCTCGGAAGGAACCCGACACATGAAACGTAACACACACGGCTTCACGCTGATCGAACTGCTCGTGGTGATCGCCATCATCTCGATCCTCGCCGGCCTGCTGCGCGCAGGGCTCCGGGGGGCCATGTCATCGGCCAGGGATGCCCGGTGCAAGTCCCAGCTCGTGATGTTCTCCCGCGCAATCGATTTCTACAAGATCGACTGGGACCAGGAGTTCCCCTACTACCTCTCCAACCTGTTCCCCAAGAACTACGGCTCCGACACGGGCTACGTGTGCCCCAAGGACTGGACAAAAGGCGAGGACGGCGGCGTGCCCGACACGGTCAAGAACAGCACCACCTCCTTCATGCCCTCCGTCCAGTACTCCGAGACCGACGACACCGACTCCAACGTCACATACAAGGAGTACCGGAACACGGACATCACCCGCTGCAGCTACATCTACGAGTTCTGCATCGCCGATTGCAGTTGGGCCCCGGGCTACACCTGGCTGGAGAAGAAAAAGGAGCAGATAAAAGAGGGCGGCTTCGGCCGCGTCCCCATCGTGCGCTGCTTCTGGCACGGCAAGCAGCAGAAAAGCGGCGTCGCCTTCGCAGAAGGCGCCAAGATCTTCAACGTCGGCTCAGGCGACCGGAACTTCTTCTACAGCCGCCCAAGGTGGGAGGACGACATCTAGGCGCCGGCCTTTCCCCGCCCGGCGGCCACGGCCACACCGGCGGCGGCCCGGCGGCGATCTCCACCCGCTCATCCCTCGTCGGATGCGCCACCCGAAGCTCCCTCGCATACAGGGCAATCGCCCCGCCCGCCAGGCTCTCGCTTGCGCCGTACTTCACGTCACCCACGATCGGATGACCGATCCCCGCGAGCTGCACCCGGATCTGGTGGCTCCGGCCCGTTTTCGGGATGACCTCCACGAGGCTCGTCCCCCCTTCCGACGCGAGCACGCAATAGTCCAGCACCGCCTCGCGCGCACCCGGCGTCCCGGCCTCGACCAGCCGTGAGCGCCGCTCGGCCTCGTCCTTCACCACGTATCCGCGCAGTGTCCCCTCCACAGGTGCCGGGCTGCCCTCGACCACCGCCCGGTACACCTTCTCCACCTTTCCCTCCCGGAACTGCGCCGCCAGACGCGAGGCCGCCTTCGACGTCTTCGCGAAAAGAAACACCCCGGCCACCGGCCGGTCCAGCCGGTGCACCAGCCCCAGGAACACCTTGCCCGGCTTGCCGTACTTGTCCTTGAGCCACGCCTTCGCCGCGTCAATCAGCGTCGGGTCGCCCGTCTCGTCCCCCTGAGCCAGCACCCCCGCCGGCTTGTACACCGCAAGCAGGTGGTTGTCCTCGTACAGTATCGTCAGCTCGCGCGCATCCATCCCGCTATCGGACCCCACGCACGCTGCTAGGCGCCCGCCTCAGCAGGCCACCGGCCTCGCCACGAAGCGCCCCAAAGAGTCCTTCTCGACGGTCGCGACCGGGACCTCGACGTCATGATAAAAGACAAGCCGCCATCTGTCCCGCTGCGCCCGCTCGAGGAACCGCACCTTGTTGAGCGTGTTCTCCTCGGCGTTCAGGTCGTAGGCCGCGTTGTAGTGCGTGCGCATGTGGTGGGTGGTCGGAATCAGATCACCGGGGAAAACCAGCACCTCCCCGCCCGACTCGACCCGCACGACCTGGTGCGCGTGCGTATGACCGGGCACCACCTCGACGTGGACCCCGTGGCACACCTCGGCATCCCCGTCGATCAGCTTGAGCCGCCCGTACCGCTCGAGCGCATCCAGGTTGTCGGCCTCGTAGGACGTGTCCGTCGCCGGCGTGGGACGCCTCGCCGCCTTCCACTCCACGCGCTGGACAAAGTGGCGCGCGTTGGGAAACGTCGGCACGACCCGGCCCTCACTGTCGCGCCGCGTCGCACCGCCGCAATGGTCGAAATGCAGGTGCGTCAGCACCACGTCCGTCACCGCCGCCGGCTCGACCCCCGCCGCGCGCAGGGATGTTTCCAGCCTCACCTCGTCGCTGACCGCGTAGATCTCGCGCCGCTTCCTGGACAGCTTCCGCCCGAGGCCCGCTTCGATCACCACCACGTCCCGGCCGCGCCGCACAAGCAGGCAGTTCGTCGCCATCCGCACGCGGTTCCGCTCGTCGGGCTCGAGCAGCCGCTCCCACAGCGGCTTCGGCACCACGCCGAACATCGCGCCCCCGTCAATGCGGAACTCACCGTCGCTGACGATCCTGACCTCGAACTCACCGACCCGCATCAGCCCCCCGACCAACCAACAAAACAAACAGGAACACACGCCCCACATCCCCCTCATCCCGCTCTCCCGCCCTATCCCGTCTTATCTGTCCTATCCGTCCTATCCCGTCCTATCCCCCCAAAAAACCCTCACGAGATCGCCGCCCGCTCCTCGGCCGCGATCGCCGCCAGCACCCTCTTGCCCACGCGCCGCACCTCTGGGTTTACCGCGCTCAGCGTCTCCAGAATCCGGCCCGACCACGTGTAGCCGCCCGTGAACACCAGCTTCAGGCCGTTCTCGCGAATGCGCCGCCGGTCCCGAGGCCCCAGCGCGTCAATGTCCTGGACGCACTTCGCCAGCCGCCGGATATCCTTGCCCGGCTCCTTCACAACCAAGCCGTCCACCCCGTCGGTGACCTGCTCGGCCAGCCCGCCGCCGTCCGACGGCACGATCAGCAGCCCGCCCGACTTGCGCACCAGCAGTCGCAGCTCCGCCGGGATCAGCCCGAACGGCTCGTCATACGCCAGGATCGGCACCGCCACCGTGTTCGCATACTGGCTCAGGCACGCGCACAGGTCGTAGTCGAACGCGTTGAGCACCGTCGCCGGCCGGCCCAGTTGCTCCGCCTGCGCCGCGAGCTCGGGGTATTCGCCGAGCGTCACGATCACCGGGTGATACTCCTCCGGCAGGTGCCTCATCACCTCCAGCGTCAGGTCCAGCCGCTTGTACGGCACCGGCCGCCCAAAGCTGAAAACGAGCTTTCTGTCCAACGGGATCTGGTGCCGCTCCCGGCCCGCGCCCGCCAGCGTGCCGTTATACTTCTTGATCGTCTTGACGATCTCGCGCTCGCTCCGCACCCGGAACTTCCGGTCCAGCGGGTCCACCCCGTTGCCCGTTGGCACGATCCGCCCGGGATCCACCGCGTAGTCCCTGACCAGATGCTCGCTGATAAACGTACTGATCGCCCCGATGTGCACGTTCGGGTACTGCCGCGCCCAGTAGAAACTCGCGAACTCCGCCCCGATCTTATCGGGATCCACCGGCTCCTCGTCGTGCTTGAGCGTCGTCGAGTGCACCACGCGCAGCCACTCGACCGTCCGGTCGTTGTCCTGCATCGTGCCGTACACCGGGCTCAACATGAAAAACGTGTCGTGACAATAAATGACCGACGCCTCGTGGTTCCGCCCGATCGAGCGCGCGACGGACGCCGCGCCCGCGCTTTCGAGCCGGATCTGCTCCATCGTCCCGAAAAAGTTCTCCCCCCCGGGCCAGTTCGACGAGATCGGCAGACCCGCCGGCGACCGGTTCAGCACCGAATAGTACTCCCCCCCCATCGCCCGGATCGCCTTGCGCGCCTTCACCAGGTGCGCCTCGTCGAAGTGGCCGTAGCCCGGCCCGAAATGCGTCTCCACGAAGTACGGCGTCAGCTTGATCCCCTCGGCCGCCAGCGCCTTGCGCACACGCGGCAGCGAGCCCAGATGGCCCCGCGTCACCGTGCACACGCCCCCGCCTCCGGCCGCGATCCCTTCAATCGTGAGATGAACGACTGCAAGATCGAGTCTCGGCTTTGCCTTGGCCATGCCCTGCCCCCCTTCGAACGTACACACTGCACTCCCCAAGACGAGACGGCCGAAGCCACACACGCCCCGGCCACGTAAGCGCGACAGTAAAGCACAGCCCCCGCGGCCCTGTCAACACGCCCCGCAGCTCCCCCGCGCGGCCCGGCCACATTCCCCCTTGACCTCTCCCACCCCTTCCGGCAGCATGATGTCTCCCGCTGGGACCGGGACCGGCCTCTTCGGACCCGACACCGAGAACGAGAGACCGAGATCGCGTGCACGATTGAAGGAGGGCCCTGTCATGACATCCGCCTGGAACATCTCCGCCTTGATCACGATCATTACCGTCCTCGCGGCGACCCCGCCTGTGGCGCTCGCTCAGACCGATGAGGTCCAGGTCGGCGCCGACGCCACGACCGCCATCGCGCTCAAGAACCCCGAGGGCATCTGCTACGGCCCAGACGATCACCTCTACGTTACCGACACCGGCAACAACCGCCTCCTCGAGTTTGCCGCCGACCTGACCTTCGTCCGCTCGATCTGCAGCACCGAAGGCAGCGCCGAAGGGCAGCTCAGCAAACCCGTGGACGTGGCCCTTGACTCCAAGGGCCGCATCATCGTGGCCGACGCCGGCAATAACCGCATCCAGATCTTCGACGGCAAGGGCCAGTTCGTCCTCGCCTTCGGCTCGAGCGGCAAAGAAGACGGCCAGTTCAACCGCCCGTCCAACGTCACCATTGACGACCGCGACAACATCATCGTGACCGACCGCGCCAACCACCGCCTCCAGGTCTTCGACCGCACCGGCAAGCACCTCTTTACCCTCGCCAACCGCACCGGCGAAAAGAGCGCCGAACGCATCGAACTCGAGAAGAAGTGGGCCATCGAGCGCGACCCCACAAAGAAGCCCCAGGACATCAAGGTCAATCCCACCTGGCAGGGCACCGACTCGAGCCAGTTCCGCGAGCCCGGCGGCACCTGGTACGACCCCGAGACCAAAGAGCTCTGGGTCGCTAACGGCTGGAACTGCCGCTACGAGCGCCTCGACTACGACTCCCGCACCGGCACCATCAGCCGCAAGGCCAACGAGGACCTCGACGGGCGCGTCTGGGGCCCGTGGCTCACCCGCAACTGCACCGGCACGCCCGACGGCAACTTCATCGGCCTCCAGACCGTCTGGGGCGGCCTGCAGTTCTTCTATAACCGCGCCGAGCTGAACGCCCTCTCGAAGATAGACAAGAACATCAGCGGCGGCTCCTACGGCGCTATGAAACAGGTCCACGACATCACGATCAACTCGAAGGGCGATGTCGCCGTCGCCGACACGCATAACAGCCGCATCGTCATCTTCAACAAGGACTTCACCATGCCGCCCAATCCCGCGGTGTCCTGGCTCACCCGCGACGGCGGCAAGATTACCTGGCGCACCACCGCCCCGTCGCCCACCGAGCTCATGCTCCGCCGGGGCGACTTGCCCGAGCGCACCCCCGGGCGCGAGGACCCCTGGACCGACGGCCAGGACGAGATCACCATCGTGCGCATCAGCCAGCGGCCCGTGCACGCGCACGAGGCCGTGCTCACCGGCCTCGTGCCCGGCACCCGCTACTACTACAAGCTGCGCATCCCCGAGATGAAAACCATCCCCGGCGCCGGCTGGTCGCGCGAGTACGCGTTCGCCACCCACGCCAAGGAGGGCGAAACCGTCTTCCTCGCCTTCACCCTCAAAACGCTCCTCCGGCCTAACATCATCAATGTCGAAACTGTCCGGCCCGACACGCCCTTCCCGGAGCCGATGAGCCAGGCCGACATCAAGCGCTACTACGTGGACCAGTTCAGGCAGACCGACCTCTTCTACTGGGTCAACTCGAAGATGAAGTACTGGATCGACCACGACATCTATGTCGAAGAGACCATGTGCCGCGTCGGCGACATCAACAAAGGCCAGTTCAAGGACGACGCCGAGAAGGCCAAGTACGAGGCGCTCCCGAAGCACGGCAAACCCCTCGAGACCCTCATCGCCGAGGCCGGCAACGCAGACAAAATCTACTTCGGCCAGCAGATCTGCGAGTGCAAACGCCGCTGGAACGACACCGGCAAGAAATGGGAATACCAGGGCTCCGGCGGCGGCACCTACGGCGTCGAGTGGCCCACCCCCGGCCGCAGCCACTTCCTCGGCGGCAGCGACGTCGCCTGGCTCATGTGCCACGAATACAAGCACCAGGCCGAATCCAACTTCGGCGCCAGCGGCCTCGACAAGCCCGAAGACCGCATGTGGTTCTGCCACTTCTCGCCCGTCTACCCCGGCTGGGCCCGTCCCTCCGCCGACGACCACGGCGAGCACTGGGACGGCATCGCCTGGCAGCTCCGACACCACAAGCCCGACTCCTACCTGCGCAGCATGTTCAGCATCCTCCACACCGCCCCGGACGCCGACGGCGACGGCATCCCCGACGACGACCCACGCGTGCCCCTCGACGAGAAGCGCCTCGGCTCGAGCCCGTCGAGCCAGGACACCGACGGCGACGGCCTCCACGACATGGACGAAGTGCTCGCCAGCACCTGGGTCCGCGCCCTCAACGCCCCCGTCCGGAGTCGCACCGAGGTGGACTACATCCGGCCCGACCTCACGAACCCCGACAGCGACGGCGACGGCACCATAGACGGCCTCGACAAGTACCCCATCTACCCCTACACGCCCGAGATCCACAAGGGCACCTTCACCGTTGACGGCGAACTCGACGACTGGATCGGCAAGCCGCAGATCAAGTTCTCCGCCGAGGGCGTCACCATCGAGGTCTGGTCGCGCTGGAACAACACGAACAAGAAACCCCATGAAGAATTCGACGAGACCGATGCCCTCTTCTATGCCGTCCGCATGACGGGCGACTGGACGAAGCTCTCTCTTGTCCTCGACCTCGACGCCGACGGCTTCTACGACGGCAACGACAACCTCTACATCGAGATCGCGCCCGACAAGAACGCAGGCCCGAAGATGACCAACGCCCGCATGCACATGTGCAACCTCGGGCGCTGGCCCTGGTTCGACAGCAAGCACACGTACCTCAAGCCCGAGGAGATCCGATTCGCCGGCATGGCCACGGCCGACGCCCAGACGTTCGAGCTCGCCGTGCCCCGGCGCGACATCCTCGGCCTCCACCTCAAGCCCCACGAAGAGATCGGCCTGATGCTCTACATCGGCTTGGAGGGCAAGGGCTCCATCGCCGTTTTCGAGCCGTGGCACATCTTCGACAGCACCCTGGTAAACTGACCGCGAATCCAGCAGAAATCGCCGGGCCGCCCGCCACGCACCGGGCGGCCCGACGATCTGCCACAGGTGTATCACGCGAGCTCAGCATCGGAGCTGACTCGCCAACAAGACGCCGCCGAATGGAAGCATGACCCAGTCGGCGCCATGGACAAGCCCGGCGTCGAGTGATTCACTCAAGGCGAAGGGGGGCAAGATGAAAGGCAGACAGTCTCTTGTGCTACTTCCGCTGGCGGTCGCGGTACTGGCCCTCGCCGCTGGGGCGATTGGGGCGACGCCAGGCTCCTTGCGCTCGTTGATAGACCTCGATGCCCTGGCCGAGGTGCCACCGCCCGGTTGGCGTGCCGGGATGTTCTCGAGTACCGACCCGGCCGGCAAAGGTCGCGACGCCGGCAACTACTTGCGGGTCGAAGGGGACACGTACGTGCTGGCAGCACTGGACGGTCCGGGCGTGATCACGCGTATCTGGTCGGCGAATCCGCAGGGTCAGTTGCAGGTGTTCCTCGATGGGCAGGAGAAGCCGGCCATTGACTGCCTCTTCAAGGATCTCTTCGAGGACCGCTATGAGCCGTTCAAGCCGCCGATCTCCGGCAAATCGAGCGGCGGCTGGTACAGCTACTGGCCCATCGGCTTCGAGCGTTCGTGCACAATCACCGTCCATCAGCCGCCGGAGATCACCGAACGCTACGCCAGCAAAGAGTACGCCGCGCTGAGTGCCACCCGCACGGTGAACGTGCCGCTCAAGGGCGTCAAGGAACTCAAGCTCGTCGTGACCAAAGGCCGCGAAAACGACTGGTGGGGTGACCACGCAGACTGGGCTGACGCCAGGCTGGTGCGCGCCGACGGCAGCGTCGTGTACCTGAGCGACCTGACCGAGACGAGCATCCCCGCAAAGATCGTCTCCTCTAAGCAGGACTGGGGCCTCTTGCCCAACGGGAAACCGGGATACAACGGTAAGTTCGGCCGCGATGTGAGTTGCGAGGGCTGCCCAATCACCATCAAGGGCAAACGTTACAAAAAAGGGCTCGGGTGCCATGCCGCCGCCGAGCACATCTTCGCGCTGAATGAGCCGTTTGACCGCTTCCAGTCGGACCTCGGCAGAGATGACGAAGCGGGAGAACGGGATCCTGAAGGATGGCTGCGCAAGATACATCGGGGGACAATGGAATGCCTCGTCTTCACGGACGGCAACAAGGCTTATGACAGCGGGGTTATTGGATATCCGAAGCTTGAAGGCACGTTCGAGCCCAAAAGCCTTTTTTACCACGTAACCTACCTCCAGGTGCCGAATGGCACTCCCGTTCAGCCGTTTCGCCGTGAGCTGACGCCCTCGCAACAAAAGGAACTCGAGCAGGTCCTGAAAGCATGGACCAACCTCGGCCAGCCACCGCAGCCCCTCGACGCTGACGAACACGTCAACGGGGAGCAGCAAATAGCCCCCGGTAGCACCGTTGTCCTGGCCGAACTCAAAGGCCCGAGGAAGATCACCTCGCTCAAGATGCGAGTCGAGTCAGACGACGTGCGTATCCTGCGGCGCGCGATCTTGAAGGTGTTCTACGACGGCCACGACCAGCCGGCCGTCTGGGCGCCCGTGTGTGATTTCTTCGGGACCGGCTTCGGCGAGGTGGAGTTCAAGTCGCTGCTCTACGGCATGACCGAGGACGGGTATTACTGCTATTTCCCCATGCCATTCTCCAAGAGCATCCGTATCGAAATCGAAAACGGCAGCCGGCAACGTGCCGTTGTTCGCCACACCATCACCCATCGAGCCATGCCGGAAGATCGCGTTCCCGCCGGCCGGTTCTGCGCACAATGGCGGGCCGACATCGGTCGAGAAGGCTCCTTGTACAGCATCCTCAGGACACAGGGCCGCGGCAAGTTCGCCGGATTCAACCTGAGTGCGGCCTCGGTCGGGGGCGATATCGGCTACCTCGAGGGGAACGAGCAGTTCGTCGTTGACGGCGAGGAACGGCCCTCGACGATCGGCACCGGCACGGAGGACTACTTCAACGGGGGATGGTACTACAAGGAGGGGCTGTTCACCCGGCCGCTCCACGGGTTGACTGTAAAGCATCAGGCACGAGGAACGTTTCCGGACGCGGAGGGCATCACGAGTCAATTCCGGGCCCAGGTGCCCGATTGCGTGCCGTTTCAGGAATCGTTCCTGGCCGAGATCCAGTACGGCTCGAACAACGCCCACCTCGACGACCGGTACGCGTCCGTGGCGTACTGGTACCAGACGATGCCCGTCCGGACGGACTACACGCCGCCGGCCGCGAGCGAGATGAATTTCCCTCGCCGGCTCCTGGTTCGTCCGAACGCATCGGAGTATGGCGCATTCAAAAGGGGCGATATGGTCACAGGCGTCCTGCCGCTCGGCGGTGCTGCGTTCGCCGAGAATCTCTTCGATGCCGCGCGCGTGAAGAACGCGCGCAAGGAGCTCGCCTACTGGAAGGACATCTCCGAGGGCTACGAGGGCACAAACCTGTCGCTGTCGAACTGGTGGCCGCGCGCGACCCTGCGCCGCGGCAAAGACGCGCCGACTGAGCCGCACCGGGGCGACGTGATCCTGTGCCGCAGCGAGAAACCGGGGACCGAGCTCGATGTGCCGCTGACGAGCCCGGGGGCCGGCAAGAGCACGTTGACCCTGGTGCTGGTCGAGGGGCCGGACTTCGGCGTCGTTGACGTGTCGGTCGGCGATGCGGTCGTGTTGAAGGACGTGGACTGCTACAGCCGGGAAGTCCGGCCGAGCAAGATCCTCACGGCGCCCGTGGAGATCGCCGCGGAGGCCGATGGCGTGCCGCTCCGAATCCGCGCGACGGGCAAGGGCCCGGACTCGAGCGGGTGCTCTCTCGGCCTGTACTGCGCGGGCCTCGCGCCGGCGAACAAAGGCAAATGATGACCGATCACATCAGGCGCAAGATCAAAGGCAACCCGTGAGCGAACCTGGGCCCCACCTGGACAGGCTTCAACCGGCCACGTGGACTACACCGGCCTTTCTCGACGAGATCGGCCTCGATCCGCACCGGCCCTCCGCCTCCCTCACCATGACAATGGCCGAGGCCGAGGAACCGCTCCTCAACGTCGCGAACATGCCCGCGACCACCTGGTCGCTCTACCAGGAGTTCGCGCGCACCGGCGACCGCCGCAGCTACGAAACCCCCTACTTTCGGAAACGCGACCAGCTCTCCGCCCTCGCGCTCCAGGCCTTCTTCGCGCCGCGCGACGGCGACCTCGACCGCCTGTGCGACCACATCTGGAACGTCTGCGAGGAGACCACCTGGGTACTCCCCGCGCACGCCCGGTTCACCGACATTGACCTCTTCTGCGCCGAGACCGCCTTCGCGCTCGCAGAAGCGTGCCGCCTGCTGGCCGATCAACTGCCCGACGAGATCATCGAACGCGTCCGGGCCGAGGTCGAGCGACGCGCGCTCGCCGCCTACCTCGACGACCCGGAGCAATACGGCTGGCATTCCGACGAACATCTCAACAACTGGAGCGGCGTGTGCAACGCCTCGCTCGGCGCGGCCCTGCTCCACCTCGAGCGCGATCCCGCGCGCCTTCGCCGCGGCGCGGGCATCGTCCTGCGCGGCCTCGAGCGCTTCCTTGCCACCGCGTTCGAGCGCGACGGCGCCTCGACCGAAGGCGTCGGCTACTGGCACTACGGCCTCGTCAACGTCGTCGCCTTCGCCGAGTTGCTGCGCGCGCGCACGGGCGGCGCCGTGGACGTCCTCGCCTCCCCCCGCATGCGCGCCATCGCCGCCTACCCGCTCAATATGCTGCTCTCGCCGGGACGCTACGCCGCCTTCTCCGACAGCGCGGAACCCACGGGACTCTGCCCCGGCATCATCGCGCGCCTCGCCCAACGCTCCGGCCGCACAGAGCTCGCCGCCGTGCTCGCCGAACCCGCCCCGCTCGCGATGGCCATCCGCCGCCTCCCGCTCGCCCTGCGCAACGTCGCCTGGTGGGACGGCCGCCGCCCGCCGCAGGGCCCGCCCATCACCACCCACTGGCAAAAAGACATCGGCACCGTGCGCCTCGTCGAGAACGACGTCGTGCTCATGGCCAAAGCGGGCCACAACGCCGAGAACCACAACCAGAACGACGTCGGCAGCTTCATCCTGCATGCCGCCGGCGAAACCCTCCTGTGCGACCCCGGCGCCGGCCTCTACACTCGCCAGTACTTCGACGCCGCCCGCTACGACAACGTCTTCAACGGCTCGCAAGGCCACAGCGTCCCCCTCATCGGCGGCCGGACGCAAATCGACGGTCGCGCGGCCGCGGGCGAAATCCTCAGCTTCGACCCGGACTCCAAGCAGGTGCAGATGCAGATCGCCGCCGCGTACGACGTACCCGGCCTCGAAAGCGTGCGCCGCACGCTGGCCCTCACCGACGGCGCCCTCCTGCTCGACGACGCCGTCACGTTCTCCCACTCCCCCGTCGAGATCGCCGAGGTCCTCGTCACCTGGTGCCCCGTCCGGGCCGACGGCCACGCCGCCGTCATCGAGGGCGAGCGACGCACACTGCGTCTGGTGATCGAAGAGCCCGCGGGCGCAACCTTCAGCGCAGAAGAATTCCGTGTCGAGCCGCGCCAGCCCGATCCGCCGAGGATGCTCCGCCGCCTCACCTGCCGCATCAGCCCGGCGCCCGACACGCGATGCACCATCCGCATGAAAATCGAAGCGAAGTAACGGGCCTCCGACGAGCGCCCGCGCTTAAGGCTACTCCCCCAGCGCCCTCTTGACTGCCCCGGCCACCTCCGTGCGCACCGCCTCCTGCTCGGCTGTCAGCTTGACCTCCGGATCGAGCCCCTTGAGGAGCGTCTCGGCCTCCACGTGGCGCGCAAGCTTCACGAGCGCCAGCGCCCGCCCGAGCAGCACGTCGGTCGGGTCAAGCTCCGGCGCACCCTCGACCTTTTCGAGCAGCCGCAGCGCGAACTCCTGGTCCTGGTTCACCTTGAGACAGCAGGTCGCCAGCCCGTACAGGATCAGCGGGTGCTCGTCGTCGGTGCGATACAGCCGGTCGAACCGCCGCTTGGCGCCCCTGAAGTCCCCCCGGCGCATCCGCAGCGTCGCCTCCAGGATGCGCCCGCGCCGGCCGTCACGCGTGGCCACCTCCGCCACGTGCCGGTCCGCCTCATCCCTCTCGCCCTGCACCTGCTTGCACTCGGCCAGGCCCCAGTGGCACTCGACCACGACGAACCGCCCCGGCCCCGACTCAAGCACCTTCTCATACGCCTCGATCGCCTCGTCGGTCCGGCGCAACTCCTTGAGGCACACCGCCGCCCACAGCGACGCGCGCGGCTCCTTCGGCCGGAGCGCCAGCGCGCGAGCGCACGCCTCAAGCGATTCCGTGAAAAGCCGCTGCTTGAGCCGGCAAAACCCCAGCAGCGTCCACGCCCGCCACGACTCCGGCCCCAGCTCCACCGCGCGCTCGAGCGCCGCCGCCGCCTCGTCAACCCGCGACGCGGCCAGATGCTCCTCCGCCTCGGCATAGAGCGCCTCCGGCGACGCCTCACCCGCGCCCCCGGCCGCCAAGGCCGCCCCAAGAACGCTGAGCACCATGCCCAAGCTAGCGGGTGCCACGAAGCGGCGTGTGCTCACAGACAAGACTACCCTCCTTCACCCACCCGATTGCCCACCTTCCTGGTTTCAATCGTAGTAGGGTGCGTCTCTGATGTCAAAGGCACCTGTGTAGAAAGGTCCCTTTGACCTTCTGCTGCCTTTTTTCTTTCATGGCCCGCCGTTCCCAGCTAAGATGAGTCACATGGTTGCAGGTTTGCGTCATTCTTCGGGGATATGACGTGCAAAGGGAGAATGATCGCACGCCGGAAATGTTGGCCTGTTCGAGCACCTGGAGTATGCGGAGATGAGCGTTCCTGATCGTCCTGCGCGTGACACCGAGGACCCACACCTCCCCAAGCCACCAATAAGGAGCCCCGTGCTCAAGCGTGAGCCGCCCCGGGAAGAATATGTTCCAAGCGGACCCTTGTTTCTCCCGGAGCGCCCGACAAAGAAGAGAACCATCAAGCTAGGCCGTGTCCTCATCGTCGTTCTTTGTCTCCTTGGCGGTGCCTACGCGCTCATTGGCTTAGCGTTCGACCCGCTCGACAACTACCTCCTGGGCAGACTGTGTGAGGTGATCGGCAAAGACTCCACCGCCATTAAGCACTACCACAAGGTAACCGACGCGAGCGACCTATGGGCCGAAAGGGCGGCGGGCGCAATGACCAGGCTTGGGAAACGAGTGTTCGGCAAGCACCTCGAGCTGCACCATTATAGGAACTGGACCGCCAAATCGACAATCGTCTTCATGCCGGCGGACCGCTCAGGCCGGCCCACGAGCCTCCTACTCCTTGAATCCCAGATTGCCTACAAGGCCCCCGGCATGGTCGCAGAACAGATCACCGAGAACGGCAAGCAGATCGGGCAGCACCTCGTGAACGAAGCCCATGTCTTCCTCTCCCTCAGCCGATATTGGTCGCGCTCTCAATCAGCCGCCGAGTACTCAGCGAGCATCCAGCAGGTCCTGGGCTTCGGGCCCGACAAGCTGTTCGACGAGTCCGGCAAGGAAGACGTCATCGAGGCGTTCTTCGAAGACGTCGGCCTGCGCTTGGACGGCGTTTGGGATAACGAGGAGGGTGTCACAATTTGCCAGTTCGTCATCGAGGTTCAAGGCGACAAGAAACTCATGAGGAAGCTCGAGTTCCTCTCAGGCCCCTTCTATCCCTGGACCGCCCTGGGCGCCGCACGCATGATCCCGGAGGTCGCCAAGGTAAGCTACAACATCCGCGCCAAGGACGGATTCCTTGAGGGCCTACACCTTACCTACGCCGATAACACTATCCTCGTAGGTCAGTTCCTCTCCGACTTCCGGTCAGACGTCGAGATTCCGCCGGAGAGGTTCAAACTCCGCCGCTAGCGGCTGGGGTTGAACCGCAGCCCCTCGCCAGCTTCGCTGGGAGGCGCTTCACAACCGTCAAACGCCAAGGCGGCGCCAAGATTTTCCTTTGACCGTCCCGCGTGCGCCGCTAGAATGCGCCCGGAGGATGAAGGGAAAACCTTGCCTGAGGAACCACAGGGGATGGCTGAACACAACGACGAAGCCGGCAACGGCGAATCGGGCGACATCGTCACCTGCCCGACCTGCCAGAAAATCTGGCCCAAGGACACAAAGTTCTGCACCCAGTGCGGGACATGGATCCACTCAGGCCAAGTCATGGAGTCGCCCACCGTGCCGACCGCGCCGGTGGCACGCCCCGGTCAACCGGTCCAGGGCCCGTCCCCCCCCGGCATCGCCCCCACCCGAACCGGCGCGTCCCCTACCGCCGGCGCCCCCGGCCCTGGCAGCGCCCCCCCCACGGCGCCCGGCATCGGCCCTCCGCCGCCGGGCTTTGCCGCAGTCCAGCGCAGTGCCCTCGACTCCGGAGGCATCGCCCCCCCGCCTGGCCAACCCGGCGAGGCACAGGAAGGAGAACCCCCGAAGAAGAAGTACGCCCTGAAGATCGAGCCGCCCCGCGAGGAACGCATCCCCGAGGGCAGGGTGTTTATTCCCCAGCGTGAGCCCAAGAAGAAACAGGCCCGCATCAAGCTCAGCCAGATACCCATTATCATCATCTGCTTGCTGGCCCTCGCCTACGCCGTCACCAGTATCGCCTTCAAGCCCCTGCATCACTACGTGCTCGGCCAGTTCTTCGAGACAATCGGCAAGCCGAACCAGGCCCTGAAGCGCTACCAGAAGGTGACCACGACGTACCGAGGCTCCTCGTGGGCCGACCGCTCCGCCAAGGCAATGACGAGGATCGGCAGGAAGAAGTTCGTCGAGCACCTCGAGCTGCAGTACTACAACAACTGGACCGCCGAATCGAAGATCACCATCACCCCCGGCGGCGAGCGGCCGGGCATGACGGCCGACCAGATTCAACTCGAATCCATCATCGCCTACAAAGCGCCCGGTCTTGTCGTCGAGGAGATCATGCTCGACAACGGCAACGCATACGGCAAGAAGCTGATCAACAACGCCCTCTATGGCCTGAAACTCGGCGGCCGCACCCAGAAATTCATGAGCGCGGCGGAGTACGATCAGGACATGAACAGCCTCCTCAAGTTCGGCCCCGACACGCTCTTCAACGAGTCAGGCAAGAACAAAGTCCTCGAAGCCTTCTTCGACGATCTCGAGCTCCGTCTGCATGACGTCCAGAACGACGAGGAACTCGGACGGCTCTACGTGTACTCACTCTCGATCGGCGGAGACACCGGGCGCGCCGGCAAGTTCTCCATGCTCGCCGGGCCGTTCGTCGCCTGGTTCGGCGCGCCGGGCGTCCCCGCGACCTCCGAGATCAGGTACCACATCCGCGCCGAAGACGGCTTCCTGCACCGCGTCGAGTACATGGACGCCTCCGGCGTCTCAGCCGTCGTCGAGACCTTCTCCGAATTCGAGCCCGGCGTCGACGTCAGCGACAGCAGGTTCCAGCCCCAGCCGCGCTAGCCCGATCGGACGACCCGGGACCGCACACAGCCGAATGTGAAACCGGACTGCGCCATCGCCCATCACACTACGCCTCCCCCCACAGCGCGAGCTGCCCGTCGAGGATCTCCACGAACCCCTCCGTCCCCTTGCCGTAGTACATCACCTCGTCCGGCACGCCGTTCGGCTCCTTGCCCACCGACACGTACACCGCCCCCCGCGCCACCGGCGAGACCATCTTGAAATCGCTGCCGTCGAACCCGCCGATCGGCCCGAACTCGTCGCCCATGAACAGCACGTCCTCGTTCGCCACGCCAAGGCCCCGCGCCAGCTCGTTGATGATCCACTCGACCGAGTCCGCCTTGTCGCTCAGCCCGTACTCGAGGTGCTTCACGTCCGTCGTGATCCGAAGCGCGATCCCCACCTCCCGGCATTTTGCCTCGAGCCGGTCGATCAGCTCCTGGATACCGCCCGCCACGCCGTGCTCGCGCAGCCGCTGCCGCACCGCCACGAGCAGCTCGCCGATGCGCGCCTTCGGCGGGTCCGCCCACTCCGGCGTCGGGATGATGTCGAGCTTGCGCCGGTTGAACCGGTCATAGACGATCGCCACGTCCAGCCCGTACTTCGCCTTGAATTCCTCCTGCAGCTCGACGCTCACGCGGTCCATCCTGGCGTTCTCCTCGGCGGTCGCGTCCCGGCCGCGGACGCGCACCGGCTCGCCCGCGCCGTCGAAGCCGTACACCTCCGCCCCCCGATTGACGCACGCAAACAGGTTGCGCTTCAGCGCCGGTCGCACCTTCGAGCAGAACTGCGTGTTCGGATTGCCCAGATGCGTGCCCGTGATGATGACGATCTTCACGTCGAGCGCCATGAGCGCCTCGAGCCGGGGCAGGATATCGTCCACGGGCGCCGTGCGGTCCTTCACCGCCGTGCCGTCCCAGTCAAACGCCACGATCCTGAACCGCCGCCCCAGCCGCTCGTGCACCAGCGGATCCTGCTCCATCTCTCGCTGCTCCCTCCTCATGAAAAATGTGGGAAAGCCAACCGCGCCCACTCGACCGCGCCGCACACTGGCACGCGCCCGCATCCGCCCGTCCATGCCCAACCCAAGCCGCGAAGCGGCCGCCAAACTGAGTGCAGCCTGCTTAACGCTCCCTGACGTTCGCCAATCCAGGCCACGCACTGCCGTGCCGGCTTCAGCCGGCTCTCCTGTTTGCCACCGGCTTCAGCCGGTGGTATGCCGCGCCACCAGACAATCATTCAGCGCGCTTCAGCGCGCTTCTCGACAACTCGGCTTCAGCCATGCCCCGACCGCAGCAAGCAACAACGCCGCTAACGCTCATCAGCAGACGATCTCGATATAGCCGGCCCTCTGTGAAGCCTACGAGGGAGCGCGGAGGCCTCTCAGCAGACGACGCCCCCGCATGCTTAAACAAGATACGCCAGCGCACGTTATGAACCGGAATGCCGGCCCGCAAACGCTTCGAGCCGCTCCTTGACGAGCCCGAGAAACTGCGCCCCCACCGCACCGTCAATAATCCGGTGATCGCAGCTCAGCGTCATCCGCATCCGCATGCGCACCGTCACCTCCCCTTCGCGCGCCACCGGCACGTCCTCCACCGCGCCCACCGCCAGGATCGCCCCCTGCTCCGGGTGGATGATCGCCCCGAACGACTCGACGCCCAGCATCCCCATGTTCGTGATCGTGAACGTGCCGCCCGCCATCTCCTCGGGCCGCAGCGACCGCGCCCGCGCCCGCTCGACGAGCCGCTTCGATTCCACCGCGATCTTCTCGAGCGGCCGCCTGTCCGCATCCCGGATCACCGGCACGACCAGCCCGTCGTCAACGCTCACCGCGATCCCGATGTTGACCGCCTCGTTCATCTGCACCGCGACGCCTTCGCCTCGACCGCCGCTCACGCACCGCGCGTTCACGATCGGCATCTCCCGAAGCGCCGCCCCGCACGCGGCCACCACGAAATCGTTGTACGAGATCTTCCCGCCATCGGGGGCCCGATGCTCGTCGCGAAACCGAGCGACCGCCTCCATGTCCGCGCTCATCGTCACGTAGAAGTGCGGTATCATGCGTGCGCTCTCGCTCATCCGCTCGGCGATCGCGCGCCGCATCGCGCTCAGCGGCGTCGGCCGCGTCCGCAGCGCTTGCTCGACCACCTCGACCGTGATCCTCTCCCCGTGCGCCAGCCGCAGCAGCTCGTCCAGCGTCAACCCGGCCTCCCGGGCACGCACCCGCGCCGCTCCAGTCATCGTCGCGGGCCCCAGCTTCCGCTCATCGAGATACGCCTGCACGTCCCGCTCGACGACCCGCCCACCGGGTCCGCTGCCGGCGATATCCGCCGGGTCAAGCAGCCATTCTTCAGCCAGCTTCCTCGCGCGCGGCGACACGCCCCGCACCCGCGCCTCCGTGTCCGGCGCCTCCTCGCGCGCAGCAGTGGCCGCCCGCCGCGCCCGCGGCGCCTTCGCCGGAACGGGCTTCGCCGGCGCCGTCTTCGGCGCCTTCTCGGCCTTGCGCACCTTCGTTGCCGCTGTTCTCAGCGCCCCCGCTGTCTTCAGCGCCTTCGCTGTCCCCAGCGCTACTTCCGGCACCGCCTCGCCCGGCTCGCCGATGTAGCCGAGCACGTCGAGCACGTCGTACGTCTCCGCCGGCTGGGCCACGATCTTCAGCAGCGTGCCCGCCGCCAGGCTCTCCACCTCCAGCACCGCCTTGTCCGTCTCGATCTCGAGGATCGGCTGCCCTTTCTCGACCCGGTCGCCCTCCGCCACGAGCCACCGCACGATCGTCGCGAACTCCATCGTCTGCCCGAGCTTCGGCAGAATGATCTCACTCGCCATCGCCACTACTCCACAAGGTCCATCGCGGCCGCCGCGATCCTCTCCGGCGACGGCACCGCCGCCGCCTCGAGCGGCGGGCTCATCGGGATCGGCACGTCCTCGCCGCACACGCGCGCAATCGGCCCGTCGAGCCAGTCGAACGCCTCCTCCTGGATGCGCGCGATCACCTCGCTCGGCACGCCGTTCGTCCGGCACGCCTCGGAGACGCACACCACGCGGCCCGTCTTGCGCACCGACTTGAGGATCGTGCGCATATCGAGCGGCTTGATCGTGCGCAGGTCAATCACCTCCGCCTCGACGCCCTCAGCCGCCAGCGCCGCCGCCGCCGCGAGCGAGTCCAGCACCATCTTCGAGTACGCGATGATCGTCACGTCCTCGCCCGCGCGCTTCACGTCGGCGACGCCCAGCGGGATCGTGTACTCCTCGTCGGGCACCTCGCCCTTCGTGCCGTAGAGCATCTTGTGCTCGATGAACAGCACCGGGTTATCGTCGCGAATGCACGTCTTCAACAGCCCCTTTACGTCATACGGCGTCGCCGGCATGACCAACAAGATCCCCGGCACGTGATTGAACCACGCCTCCGTAGACTGCGAGTGCTGCGCCGCGATCCCGCGGCCCGTGCCCCCCTCCGTCCGCAGCACCATCGGCACCTTGGTCCGGCCGCCGAACATGTAGCGGTTCTTCGCCGCCGTGTTGACAAGCTGGTCCATCGCCAGCGTCAGAAAGTCCGCGTACATGATCTCCGCCACCGGCCGCATGCCCATCATCGCCGCGCCCGTCGCCGCGCCCGCAATCGTGTTCTCGCTGATCGGCGTGTCCCGCACCCGCTCCTCGCCGAACTCCTCGTACAGCCCCCGCGTCGCGCCGTACGCCCCGCCGTAAATGGCCACATCCTCGCCCATCACGAACACGGCCGGATCACGCCGCATCTCCTCCGCAATCGCGTCCCGGACCGCCTCCCAATAGAACCGCTCAGGCATCCTGTCCAGCCTTCCAGCCTTACATCGTCAATGGCAGTAGGTCTACGATTCGAATCTCCGCCGGCCCGTGGTGAAGGGGCCACGCTCGTGCGTGCTTGCGCAGTTCCTCAGCCGCGAAGCGGCGACGGAACCTAGCCTGGGGCGTAAGCCCCAGGAAGCCTGACCGACGCAGCAACCTTCTTGAGCGCCGAAGGTGCGACAGAGAACCTGTCCTCATTCGGCTGCATTCAACAACCTCACTCCACGTACAGAAAATCGTACAGCTCCGACTCGTCCGGATACGGACTCTCGAGCGCGAACGCCGTCGCCGCCTCGATCGCCTCCCCGACGGCCTTTTCCACGGCCCCGATCTCTCCAGCGGACGCGACCTTCGCCTCGACGAGCCGCCGCTTGAACAGCTCGATCGGGTCCCGCTCCGTGCGGTAGTGCTCCTCCTCCTCGCGCGTCCGGTACTTGCGCGGGTCGCTCCGCGAGTGGCCGTAGTAGCGGTACGTCCGCGCCTCGATCAGCGTCGGCCCCGCGCCGGCCCGCGCCCGGCCGACCGCCTCCGCGACCGCCTCGCGCACCGCGAGCACGTCCTGCCCGTCCACGGCCGTCCCCGGCATCCCGTAGCCGCTTGCCCGGTCGCTGATGGACCCCACCGCGCACGCCCGCTTCGTCGAGACGCTCATCCCGTACAGGTTGTTCTCGATGACATACACCACCGGCAGCTTCCACAGCCCCGCCATGTTGAGCGACTCGTGGAACACCCCGTTATTGCACGCGCCATCGCCGAAAAAGCACACCACCACCCGCCGCTCGCCCCGCATCTTGATCGCCAGACCCGCCCCCGTCGCCACGGGTATGTTGCCGCCCACGATCCCCGTCGCGCCCAGGTTGCCCTTCGCCACGTCCGCGATATGCATCGAGCCCCCCCGGCCGCGGGAGTACCCCGTCGACTTGCCGCACAGCTCCGCCATCATCTCGGGCAACTGCCCCCCCTTCGCAATGCAGTGCCCGTGGCCCCGGTGCGTCGAGGTAATCACGTCCTCCGGCCCCAGCGCCGCGCACGCCCCCACCGCCACCGCCTCCTGGCCCGCGTACAGGTGCGACGCCCCCGTGATCACGTTCCGGCTCAGCAGCTCAAAAACCTTGTCCTCAAAAAAACGGATCTCCAGCATCTGCCGCAGGTAACCGAGCAACGTCTTCTTGTCGTCGTCCGCCACTATCGAAGCCTCCAGATCCCGACCGATCAGAAACCGCAAGAGCCGCGATTATACGCCGACCCACACCCAGAGTCCACGATCACCCGCCCCTCGCCCGATCCGCGCGAACCGTTCCGCCCCCATCGCATTCGCTGGACGGATTCGTCGGACTCGGTGGACACCGCAGCTGGCTGCGTCCGAGGCGGCTTGATGCCGTGTATGGTCGCGTGAGTAGCATGCACGTTTCTTTTTTTTTGAAATTCTCGCTTGACAGCCAAATAGATGTAGGGCATAATAGCCGATGATTGGGAACAGGTTCTTCCACCACCCGAGCACGCACCCCCTTTCCCCCGGAATGCACACCAACTCCCTATGAGGAGGTAGCCATGAACTGCAAGCTCTCTCTCATGGTATTCGTCTGTGTCGCCGCGGCGCTTCTCGCGGGCACGGCCTGTTCGTCGGAGACGGCCGACGAGGTGCGCCGCCTTCGAGAAGATGAAAAAGACTACGAAGCTGCCATTGCCCTCGCCCAGCAATTCCTTGACGGTTATCCTCAGCTCGACGTCGAGCGCCAGGCCGTGCAGTTTGAGCTTGGTCGTGCGCAATACGGTGCCAAGGACTACGCCGCAGCCCTGGCAAGCCTGCGCGGCCTTGTCGGGGACTACTCGGTGACCTCGCTCGACAAGACCGCCGAGTCCTTCGTCGTTGACGACGCCCAGTTCTACGTCGGCGTCATCGAGCACTATTTCGGTGACCGCGCCAAGGGCATCGAGGGCTACAAAAACGCCATCGCCGACTTCCCGGCCTCCAATCGCCGTGCGCACGCTCTCGCCCTGCTCGCGGGGGTCTACGAGCAGGACGGCGACGCCGCGAAGGCGCTGACCCGCTTCGAGCAGCTCGTGAAGGAACACCCTCAATCGCAACAGGCCCCGGAGGCGCAATTGCACGTGGGGCATCTTCTCAGGGAGGGCGGCAACCTCAACGAGTCGATCGCCGCGTTCGAGCGCGTGGCAAAGGAGTGGCCCGAGAGCAAGTACGCGCCGAGCGGGCTGCTCAACGTCAACCGCGCGCTGATGGCGCAGGAGCTCACCTCGGCGGAGAGGGCCCAGAACGGGGAGCAGATTCGGGAGAACGAGGACGCGATCAAAGCGAACGTGCAGCTCCTCCTCAAGAATTACCCTGACTCGCACGAGATCGCCCAGGCGATGGAGGATGTAATCAACTTCTACAGCAGCCCGCTACATGGGCAGCGCGACGCGTCCTCATGGGCCAAGGCACGGGCGGCGGCGGCGTGGCTGCGCGAGAACCTCCCGGGAACGCGTCAGGGGATGCGGGCCATCTGCGACCTCGCTGTGGTGGAGGGCGGCCAGCACCCGGATGAGGCGCTCGTCCAGCTTGATTTTCTCATTGACACGGCACGCATCGCGAAAGACGACAGCCTGGTCTTCGACGCACGATTCGCCAAGGCGCGCGTCCTGAAGCAGGCTGGCAGAAAGGACGAGGCCAAGGAGATCTTCGAAGATCTCCTCGAACTGGCTTCAGACGAGCACCTGGCCGACGAGATCCGCATCTCCCTCATTAGGCTCAAGCCCCGTGAGCAACGGATGGCGGCGTACGAAGGGCTCGCGGACGACGAGACACGCCACACGGACATCCGGACCATGGCGCTGCTCTCGATGGCCCTCCTGCACATGACCGAGGAGCGGTACGAGGACGCACTGCCGATCGTCGAACGCGTCATTGCCGAATTCCCCGAGACCCTAAACGCGCGTACGGCGGAGGGTATGCGCGATCAGCTTCGAGAGCTGATGGAGGTTCCGATACACAAGCGCGGCAACTACCGTCCCGAGTAACGAACACGTGTCGTGCCTTATTCGTGACAGGAGACAAGACCAATGAAGACAACCCTGAAGGGAATGATCTTCCTGCCGCTTCCTGTCGTGCTCTTCCTTGTGCTCTCGCACGTGCCGGTGGCAGGCGCGGTGGACCCGCCGGAGGAGGACGATATCAACCCGCACTTCGTTGCCAAGGTTGGCACCCCAGGCGGCGGCGAGACGGTGGCGTGGTCCGTGTTCGGGGGGAGTCCGCCCAATCCGCCGCACAAGGTCGCCGTGGGCGAGACCGTGCACTGCACGGACCACTCGTGGGACAAAGACGAGCTTGCCGATGGCGACGACAACTACGTAACCGATCCGATCAACCAGCGCTGGTGGTACGTGGGCGCCTCCGAGGAGAAGTACACGAGCGAGCAGGAGGACAAAACGTTCGACTGGTTGATCGAGGCAGCTGGCGAATTCATCATCAGGCAAAAGGTCGAGGACGATTCGCCCGTCGTCTCGAAGAACGATACGGTCCTGACCGACTCTTCGGCAAAGTTCTACACGCTCGCGCTCGAGTATATCACCCTTACCCCTGGCTATGGCGGCAGCATCGAGGGCGACGAGATCGTGATCGACATCTCCACGAACGCGATCATCGACGGGACGGGGTACAACTACACCTACACCGGCGACGGGAGAGATGGCGAGCGGTGCTACGACAATCTGGGCAGGCCGATCCCGGGCTATCCCCTGGACGACATTCAGTTGAGCGCCGCCTACGATTGGTCGTTCTCGGGGCCAATGCTACTAGCCGCCCTCGACCCAGCGCAGGACTGTACTTGGACCAAGCTCTACCCTTACGGTCTGACCGGCAGAGGAACCTTGACGGCGACATATACGAAGCAGGAGCCGAACGTCAGCGGATCAGCGCGCGTCAAGTTCGTCAACGGCGACTACTTCATCGACCTGACGGGCATCAACTACGATGAAGTGCAGAACGTGCCGATCAACGGCAAGGCGCCTGCGAGTTGTGATGGGACAGGTTCCGTCGGTGAGATGAAGGCCAAGGTCGTCATCGAAGGCGAGGCGAACACGACCTACGACATTGTTGTCTCCGAGGATTGCTTCGACCTCAGCATTCCCGACCCCGATTTCTCGATCACGACTGATGGTCAAGGCCAAGGGGAAGCGGAGATCCACCTCTGCGCCTTGAGCGGCGCAGAGCCGACCGAGTACGTCGAGATCACCGCCGAGATGCAGCCGGACGGCGGTGGCGACCCGTTGGCGTCCACGGAAGAGCACGTGATGCTCTACAAGTTCTTTTTCCCGGGGCTTGGCGACTGCACTTGGGATGATGATCAGCCCTCGACAAACGGCTTCGCTGATGTCGGTGACTTCAAGGCCGGGGCCAAGACTGTGGTCGGTGGGATGACGGAGTTCGGCCGGCTCGAGGAGCACTTCGATATGCGGGTACGCTGCGATCCGGAGGGCGCCTTTTCGGGGACGGTCAACGCACGGGCAAGAATCACCTTCAGGGTCAATGGATGCTGGAAACTCACTAAGGGGTTTTACGAGAACGATGGTACGGTTGGAGTGTCCATCACCGCATACTTCTTGACCGCTAGCGTAAGCGCCAGCGGCCCGGACGACGTCGCGCTTCTTGCTGGTGACTGGGCTGTCAAGATGCCCTCGCATTCTGACTGGCAACAGTATGCAAGTGGACTGACGAGTGCCTTCGAGAAAAACACAACGGAGTTCACTGTGATGTATCCCCCTATGACTTGGGAATCGCGGGAGGATTCGTTCCTTCAGGACCATCCCGTCAACGACGGCCAGCAAAGGACTTACAGCGTTGGGAATAGCACACAAACGCACACGGTGGAGTTAAAGCTCGACTTCGACGTGAGGACGACGGACCCTTGGATTCCGGATACCGGTCAGGGCTGCACAGCCGAGGGCTCTCTTCGAGGCATGACTGGGGACACCTCTGTGTCCTCGATATTGGAGGAGAAGGACGGTGTTTATGAAATCGTCACCGCTGACTAAAACAACCATCTGTCTGTGCCTCTTGTGTTGCGTGCTTCTGTGGGCCGAGGTGTGCCGCGCGGAGCCGGATTCCACGGCGGGGGTCGAGGCATTCACGTTCCGGCTGTGGTTCTGCCTGGCGGACGACAAAGGGGCCGGGACAGCAGCGGCCTATCTGTTCGGAGAACTGGTCTGGGACAGAAGCAAAGACATCCTTACGGTAACAACCGAGGCCTCTCAACGGTTGTTGTGGGTCCCCAGCGAGTGGGCAAAGAAAGCGGGTGCATCATGTCCCTTGGGTGAGATCAAGAGATGCGATGTGTCGGTCCGGCGTGAAGATGGCAATGTCTGGCGCACCGAACCAGGGCGGAACGGAGATGGCGACGGGGACTCTTCATCAGGCGAGGATGCCGATATTGTGATGTTCGGACTCGCCCCTCTACTCTTCCCGGCCCTTGAGCACAAATCACAGGTCGAGGATGTTGACCTGGACATGGATGTCGTGTCGAAGAAGGGCCAAGACCAATATGTCGTGAATCCATGTGGAGTGCGGCATTCATTCAAGCCAAAGGATCAGGTGAAGGTTTCCTCTGAGGCGGCATTCATCCGCGAGGCCCACCCAGCAGGAACCGTGCCAGCGGCGGACGTCGTCTTTGTTCGCGTCGGTGAGGACAGGATATGTGCCGTCACAGCTCGTATTTGGTCTGGCGGCGTGGCTCTGATGCCTGACGAGAAGGCCCTTGCGGTGAAGGACACCATTCAGCAAGCTCGCATGCTCCTCGGCATGGACTGGGGCGGCAAGGACCTGTACAAGGACCGCTTGGAGACCTTCCTGAAGGAGCTCGTGAAATCGCATCCCGGCAATAACGTGCTCATCGGCATTCTTGAGCTCCGACCCGCCCCTGTTTCTGGGGGTTTCGAAGCCCCAGGAGTCGACGAAGATGACGGCGAAGGCAGCGGGGACACGTGAGCCTCACACCTGCATGTTGTAGGACTTGATCTTGCGGGAGATGGTGCCCCGCGCCACCTCGAGCTTCTTGACATTCCCTGCGCCGGCACGTATATCGCGGTCGTTGCAGTCTTGCATCTGGAGAATTCTGGGTACACCACATCCAATTCGCCCTTACTCGCCTCTGCCGCGAACCTCGTCGCGTATACCTGAGAATCAGGCACGCTGCCCCTCGAATTCCTACGCCCGACGCCGGCGAACTTTTCCGCCCCCTCAAGCGTCCAAGAACTGAGCGCCTGTGTGCGCTCGGGCGGCATGTCCCCGCGCCTTGTGGAGCCTTGCCGCGCGGAGGGCCCCTTGAAAACCCATCGTCCACGCGGTACATTACAGGGAGAGACACGACCAAGGGAAGCCGGCTTTGGCTCAGAGAGACATCGGCTGCGAGGATTGCGGCGCGCTGCTGCCCATGCAGATCAGCAGCGTCAAGCTCGACAAGCCCAACGTCTGGTATCCGGGCAAGCCGTGCCCGATGTGCGGCTCCGAGAAGTTCTACCCCGTTGTCGCCATCACCGAGACGGACACGCGCCAGGAGCAGCCCGCGTCGCTCAAGAGGCGGCTCCTGATAAACCCCTGGACGGGGATCGTCGCCCTCGGCGTCACCATCGTCGTCGTGCTTGGTGTCATTCTCTGGCCCAGGCACAGGACCGACCGCGGCGAGAAGGTGCTCTTCTTCTGCGACGCGTGCGGCGAGGTCTTCCTCGCCAGAAAGGGCGCCACCCCGCCGGTCAAGTGCCCCGAGTGCGGGGAGAAAGCCGCGCACAGAGCGGCCGCCTGCGTGCGGTGCAGCCGGGTCTACTCCTACGGCCGGACGACATGCCCGCACTGCGGATACGCGCTGCGGAGGAAACTGGATTCAGCCGACGAAGCCGCCAAGGCAACGAAAGCACACGAGGAATACCTCAAACTGGAACGAGAACGGAACGATGAACTCGAAGAATAGCACCCGCCCCACGCCGACCGGACCCGCCCGCCGTAGCCCCAAGGGCGAACGCGGGCCCGCCCTGCGTAGCTCGAAGACCCAAGCAGAGCCCGCCCTGCGTAGCTCGAAGACCCAAGCAGGGCCCGCCCTGCGTAGCTCGAAGAGCGAAGCAGGGTTCACACTGATCGAGCTGCTCGTCGTGATCGCCATCATTAGCATCCTGGCCGCCATGCTCCTGCCCGCCCTGAGCTCGGCACGCGAAAAGGCGCGCCAGATCGCGTGCCTGAGCAACCTGAGACAGATCGGCACCGGGCTTTACATGTATTCCATGGATTGGGACGAGGAATTCCCCCCCTTCAGCAGCAACCTGGGGACCGACTGGGACCTCGACCTGCTCTACCCGTCCTACCTTGACAACATCAGGATCTACATCTGCCTGTCCGACATCGAGAATGACTCGAAAACGGCCGAGGCCAGCTTCGGTTACATGGGCAGCATGAGCACCAAGCAAGACTACCAGACCCAGCGCCCGCTCGTCGCCGACGACGGTTGCGGCGAACGCCTCAGTCCGACCCAGGCGCAGCCAAACCATAAGACCGGCGGCAACATCTGCTTCATCGACACCCACACCGAGTGGGTCAACCGCAACCACTGGCCCGACCCCATCTACCCCGAGTACGAAGTCTTCAACCAGAACTAGTGTAGTGTTTCGCAATTGGAGTTGATCATGTACGCCCCGAGAGGATTCAAGTGGGCCGTAGAAGTCCAAGACATCCTTCTCGAAGCAAGGGAACAATGGTCGTCCTGCATAATCAACCAACTGCGTGAAACACTACACTAGCATCCTATCCTGGAGATAGGCGCCACAATCCAAGGCAGTGTTCCGCCTGCTCGGAACGATGTGTCACGGCTCGAGCCCTGATGCTCGCCCTGAAAGGGCCGAATAACACAGCCCAGGGTCAGCGAAGCGCCACCCTGGGCAAGTGCGCCGCCATAACCTCGCCGGTACCCTGAAGGGGTTCCATATATGGCGTGCGCGACGCTGCAATTCGTCGCTCGTCGAGATTCCGTATGTAACCCCGTCAGGGTAGTTGATTGTGTGGGCCGGCCTTCTCACCCAGGGCGGCGCTCCGCCCCTCGGCAGGCTCGGGGCCGACGCTTGCCCTGGGCTTGATATATATCGCCCATTCAGGGCGAGCGCGACCGGTCCGCTCCCGTCACAAACCCTGACCCGAGTCACACCACTTGCTTGCGAAACACCATAGCATTCGCCCACACAAGTCCTTCAAGGCAAGCGTGTTATCGCCCCGACCTACCCGTTGGTCTTCCGGGAAGCACCCCGTCATTTTGCTTCCATGAGCCTCTGAGAACACCTGGGCAAGCCAAACCGCGGGCGTACAAAATTGTACTTCCCCCTTGACAGGTCGCCATTTTGCGTGTATGGTATGCATTGCATCGCTAGACACTTTGCAGTAGCGGCTTTTGCACCGGGGTTGATGCTTTCCGTTTTCGGTGAGCGCATGCAGGGCACCTAGGCCCCCTGCTTCCCCTTTGTTTGCACCTGTGGAACGAACACCAAAAGGACGGCCTTGGAGTGAGGGGGTAGCCAACATGGCAGAAGGCACTGTCAAGTGGTTCGACAGTAAGCTGGGCTACGGGTTTATCCGAGAGGAAAAACACGGCGAGGTCTTTGTCCACCACTCGGCGATCCTCGGCGAGGGCTTCAAGACCCTGCGCCGGAACGAACTCGTCGAGTTCGAGGTCGTCGAGGACCCGCGCGGCTTGCAGGCCGCCAACGTAATGCGGCACGGCAACGGCAATTCCCGCCAGCAGCCCAGCGACGGGGGGTCGAACACAGACCAGCAGCCAGACGCCGACGCGTCAGGCGACGGGGGCGACGGCAGCGACCGCGGCGACAAGCAAGACTGACCGCCGCCACCGTTCGAGCCGGCGACACACGCACGCCCCGTGCCTTGGGGACGGCACGGGGCCGTTTATGCTTACGGCCGGTCAGCTCACGTTGCGCGCGCAGCGGAATCCCCCGTTGATATCGCAGCACTCCGGCGGAAAACCGCTGCGGAACGCGCACCGCATCACGTACGCGTGATAGCACCACGCCCCGCCCCGGATCACCTTCAGCCCGGACGCGGCATCCGCACACACCGGGTCCTCCACCCCGTCCGGCAAGCCGCCGTAAAGCCGCTCGTCGTACCAGTCCTCACACCACTCCCACACGTTGCCCGCCATGCCGAAAAGCCCGTAGCCGTTGGGCGGCAACGACTTGGCTGGCACCGTGCCCCGGCTCGAATAGAAGTGCGCCCGCTCCGGGTCCGGCAGGTCGCCCCACGGGAACTGCCGCTGCACGAGCCCCCCGCGCGCCGCGTACTCCCACTCCGCCTCCGTCGGCAGCCGGCACCCCCGCCACTCGGCATACGCCCTGGCCGCGTACCAGCTCACGAACACCACCGGATGATCCCGCAGCTCCGGCGGGTACGCGTTGTTCTGCCACAGGGCAAGGTAATCCCTGTCCACACGCCCCCGATCGGCCGCCACCCTGCGCCACTCCGGCCTCGCCTGCAGGAACTCGAGGAACTGCGCGTTCGTCACCGGCGCTTGGTCCATGAAGAACGGCTTGATCTTCACCGTATGCACCGGGCGCTCGTCCTCGTCGCCCGCCTCGCTGCCCATCTTGAACGCGCCGCCCGGCACCAGCACCATCCCCGCGGGCAGCGCCGGCCCCGGCTTTTGACCTGTCCCGGGCCTTGCCGTCTCTGTCGGCGGCGCCGCCGCCGCCGCGCCCGACTCGCGCCAGGCCTCCCGGGCGCTGACGCGGTCCAGGTCCAGCAGCACGTCGCCCGCCGACGGGTAGCGCTCGCGCGCATCGAACGCCAGCAGCTTCGCCACGATCTCATCAATCACCGGCGGCAGCCCCGCGTCGAGCGTGCTGGGCATCGGGAACACGCCCACGGGCAGCCGGCCCGTCAGCATCTCCCAAAAAAGCGCCCCGAGCGAATACAGGTCCGAGCGCGCATCGCCGCCCGTGCCCGCAAGCCGCTCCGGCGCCACGTAGCACACCGTCCCCAGCCGCGCCCTCGAGACCGCGTAGTCCACCCGGTCCTTGAGCCGCCCCATCCCGAAGTCTGCTATCTTCACCTCGCCCTGCTTGCCCAGCAGCACGTTCTCCGGCTTCAAGTCCGCGTGCACCGTGTGGCGGTGCGCGTACCGCAGCCCCGCCGACACCTGCCGCACGATGAACAGCGTGTCCGCCAGGTGCTCGGGCCCCCGCTCGCCGCGCGCGTGCACCCGGATCCATTCCCTCAGAGAGACGCCGTCCACGAACTCCGTCGTGACGTACTTGACCCCCGCCGTCTCCCCCACGTCGTTGATCCGGACGATGTGGTCATCGTTGAGCCGGCGCGCCGTCCGAGCCTCCTCGAAGAAGCACCGCGACAGCGACTCGCTCGCCAGCAGCCCCGGATGTATGGTCTTGATCGCCACCGGCTCGCCCAGCAGCAGGTCGTCGGCCCGGAACACCATCCCCATGTCGCCCCGGCCGAGCTCCGCCCGCAGCGCGTAGCGGTCCGACACCGTGTCTCCCACCTCGAAGGGCGGCGCGGCCGCACCTTGGATGTCCATGCTCTTGCCCACGTGCGCGACCCTGAAGATATGCTCCGTCCCCGTAGCCGGGTGCAATATCCGTACCAGCCCCGCATGACCCCGGCGACCCGGTGATGCCCCCTGTGCCGGCTGACCCCTGTTGTGAAGTCCAACATGCGCCCAATGGCCCTTACCTACCCCCGCCCTGGCCGCCGCGGAAGGCGCTCGCCCCGCCTACCGCGCACCTGTGGCACGTCTCTTGCTCATCCCATAACCAGAATCGCCTCGTCGTGACCACACACAACGGAGACACCATCACGTGGGCGTGCTGAGTCTGGCCGAGCTCCGGCCCGGAATGGTCCTGGAGCAATCGCTGTTCACCGGCGGGGGCGTCATGCTCCTGCCGTGCGGCACCCGTCTGGCCGACAAGCACCTCGCCCTGCTCAAGCACTGGCAGGTGCGCGAGGCCCAGGTCGAAGGCGCCGGCCGCGACAAGCCCACCGGCGACCCCGAGGCGGACCTCGACCCGGAGCTCCTCGCCATGATCGACCGCGCCCTCGATGAAAAATTCGCTCTCGACGACGAGGACGAGATCATACGCGAGCTCAAGCGCATCGTCCGCACGATGACGCTCCACGAGGCCGTCCGCCGCGTCCAAACGGGAGGCCCCGGTCATGACACAGACCTCACTTGATGACGTCCAGGGCCTCAACTGCCTCATCGCGAAGTTCGAGCGCCGCGTCGAGCTCCTCAAGCAGGTACTCGAGCTCGCCCAGCGGCAGCGCAAGTGCGTCGAGCAGAGCAAGACCGAGCGGCTCGACCGGCTCATCCAATGCGGGGAGCACAGCCTCCGGCAATGGCGCGTGCTCGAGCGAGAGCTCTGCGCAGCCCTGAAGTCCGCCCGCACGGGTACGCTTACGGACGAGGACAAGGCCCGCCTGAGCGCTAGTATCGCCAAGTCGGAAGCGCTGGCCGAAGCCATCAACAGGGAGAATGGCCGTACCGGCGAGGCAATCACCTCGCGAAGCGAGGCAATCACCAGTGAACTTCAAGAGGTGCGGAAGGCGCGTGCGACCCTTCACGCCTATGCCCCGGAACCTTCCCCGACGAGAAAGGCAAACATTGACACAAACGCCTGAGCTCCGCCGGTCCGCGCCCGCTTTGCCGGCCGGTATGCGGCCGGGACGCATCGCCGACCTTGACACGCCAGGGGCCCGCCGCTAGGATGCGGGCCTGTCGGGCCGGTGGGTACACTCTGCAAGAGGACGACAGCTATGACCGTAGACCTCAAAGAACTCGTGACGAACTCGTGCACGCTCCCGCCCATGCCCGTGGTCGCCACCCGCGTGATGCGCGAGCTGATGAACCCCAACGCATCGGCCGATTCGCTCTCGAAAGTCATCGAGACCGATCAGGCGCTCGTGACCCGCATCCTCAAGATCGCCAACTCCGCCTTCTACGGGTGCGCGCGCAAGGTCAGCTCCATCCAGCTCGCCGTCGTCGTGCTCGGCTTCACCACCCTGAAAAACCTCGTCATCGCCACCAGCACAAAGAGCCTCTACCACCAGCAAAGCCCCACCGAGCAGGCCCTGTGGGAACACTCCCTCGGCGTCGGCGTCGCCTCGCACGTGCTCGCCATCCCGTTCTGCCCTGCCTGCCTCGAGGACGCCTTTACCGCCGGCCTCCTGCACGACCTCGGCAAGCTGATCCTCTACACGAAAGAGCCCGAGAGCTACGCCATCATCCTCAATCAGCAGAAGGGCGGCATCTCGTGCCATATCAGCGAGAACAACGCCTACGGCTTCACCCACGCCGACGTCGGCGCCGTCCTCGCCGAGCAATGGAACCTGCCCGAGACCTTCGAGTCCGCCATCGGCACGCACCACTCGCTCCACACACCCGAGTTCCAGAAACTCAAGTCGCGCGCCAGGGAGCTCACCGCGCTCATCAACCTCGCCGACGGCATCACCAAGCGCATCCTCGTGCCGGTGAGCGAAGGCGAGGAGGTCCCCGTCGAAGGCATCGAGATCGCCATGGAAACCCTCGGCGTCACCCAGGAAAAAGTCGACGGCTACCTCTCGATGATCGAGGAAACATTCGAGGCCGAAAAGAACCTCTTCGAGCTCTAGCAGGCTGCTGAAAAACGGGGCCTGACCCGGATCGTGCCGCCACGAGGGCCGAAGGCCCGACGGAACCTAGTATCGCGTCTCGGAAATAACCGACATAAGTGCAGCTTCCCATCACCTGTGCTGAGGAAGCCCTTTGAACGTTTGGTTCTCTGATAGGGCACTTGGCCCTTTTCCCAACGAACTTGCGGGACGGGATACTAGGCTGTGTACGACAATCGTGTTCACACGTGCTCGGTGAACCACGGAAATGTCCATTCCGTGATCTTGCCGCTGCTGCTGATACCCGTTGTCGTCGAGAAGAGCAACAGCTC
>Ga0180432_10001022_pt1 | contig 44562 bp, 11 predicted proteins | sample SS_ome_10_FD_132414 | JGI IMG/M metagenome (GOLD analysis project Ga0180432, IMG submission 132414) | Hypersaline lake sediment archaeal communities from the Salton Sea, California, USA - SS_1_MS_2 metaG | ecosystem: Environmental > Aquatic > Non-marine Saline and Alkaline > Hypersaline >...
ACTAATATGGAGTATACACCATTTTCGTTAGGTAGTCAAGTAGTTTATGTATTTCCTTTAAAAGGTATGAGTAAAGAAATTACCCTTCTAAGCTCAGTTTTTAGACGGGTTAAGCTTAACTTCTGAAGCGGTCCAAATCACGCGTATCTTGAAAATTCAGTGATGTTGATAACAATTTTTTATAAAGATTATGCTTTTCTTAATACCGCCCACGCCTCTTCCATGACTTCCCTAAGCCCTTCTGTTATTGGGGCAGGAACCGGTGATATCTTACTTATCGTAGATAAATCTCCTTGACCGATGGCTTCAAGCCAGTCATTAATGATTTTGGATATAGAAAACATGCTTGCGCTATTTTCCGGTTTGACAAGAACACGAATCGAGACGTTTTCACGTGCTAACTCTGAAGCGAATCCTTTTTCAATTTCAGCTTGTAACCTATCAGCGTCTTTCTCGGTTTTTACGGCATCCGTCGCTATTGCCGTATATGCCCCATCCCCTAGGCCTGTGTAGAAGCCCTTTACGACTACTGCCCTATGCCAGGGGTCTGTAATGTCATAACCCTTATATAGCTTATTATGCTCGATCCGGTCTTCTATTTGTGCCTCTGTTTTCATGTCTATGGTAAATTTATCAGGCAGTCTTAGGGCCTTCTTGATGGCACCGTTTGTATCAACGTCGTCTCTAAGCTTGTCTACGAGCTCGACATCTTTGTCCGTTTTTACGCCTGTTATCACTAATTCAAATTTGATATTTTTTGTATCTTTCGATTCTCGCTTTAATAAACCTATGCTGTCTGCTCCTAATGCAAGTGCAATATCCGCTGATTCCCTAAGGACATTCATAGGTACGCAGAATCGAAACTTGGTAACATCCATTAGTTCTTGAGACGTTCCGCGTAATTTACTGATCTCCGAATTCAACTGGGGAACTTGTTTCGCTTCGGCATTTAATGCATCAAAGGCTTGTTGCGCCAATTCACTACTTGCAGACGAGATGTGGCCGGTTTGAGAACTATCTTGTGCTTCCAATTTAGCAAAGTCAGCGGTAGATTTGAGATCATCATACAGTTCTTGTAACGATCTGTAGTATTCGCCATTATAGATATCAGCAAAAAGAGCCTTACGGACAATCCTTACGATATCCTCGGGAACATCTTCAGGCGGCACAATAGGAGGCATGTCTTCAATTTCACGGCGAATCTCTTCATCGGTAATCATCTCCGCGCTAGCTTCACAGTCAACGCAAAATGAATCTGCCGTGCAGTCAATACCATAAATGTTAGCAAGCATCGCTCCTATATTGGCTATATCATAATATTTTACCAGCATGCGTACCCTATCTATTTTCTGCGCCTTTCCTCGATATATTATTAATTCGTCATAATCAAAGAGAACCGGCACATCTGACATATTTACTTCTATATTATTTTCCCATAAATCAAGCCCGAATATTTTATATCTATCGTTGACATATGCCAATTCACGTGTAAGATTTACCATGATTTTAAAACGGCGGTGTTTATCGCTAATGTCCTCCAGGCTTTCGCCTTCAACATAAGCTTTTTCCAACATCCCTAGCTTGGGTTCTGTTCTTATCAGCTCGGCGAATAGCTTTTGTGCCCGTTGGTCACCATTTGTTTTGAGTTTTGCAAAAAATTCCTCCATATCCCTATAGCGAACTCTCGAATCATCAGTAATGATCTTCAACGCCGTAGGTTCTTTAACTTTATCCTCTAATCGTCGGACCTTAAAAACACTTGCGTCATCTCTTTTGGCGATAAGCGATAGAATCCGATACCGGATATGCCCCGCTTCCAATATCATTCTTTGTCCATCCCTTAAACCCTGTTGTAACCTACCTATAACTTCGCCATTATTCTGTCCGGTCAATACAACAGTTTGTTCAACCCTCCCTGCAACCGTTTCCATTGCCGCTTTGTTTTCATGAACCGCCGCGGTTTTCTTTGGCGGGCTTAAGGCTGCAAGGGCCTCATCTACAGCAGTAGGGTCATCCGCAACATGTGCGTTCAATTCAGAGTGGATATCAGCAAGAGGTATGCCAAAGCGAATTGCATTTTTAAAATGACCGATAGCATCCTTAATGTTACCCTGCCTCATTGCTCTAATACCGAACCACAGATACGCTAACTTATCTCTACGCCCAACAGTAAGAGTGTCTGAAAAACGTTGATGGATTGAAATCGTGTCAACAACATAAATATTATGTAGCGGAACCATGGGAAAAGGCGCTCCATAAAAAGAAATTCTACAAGTTTTTGATCCTCTTGAAGCATGTATTCCTCCCGGCTTAAGCACTTTGTAAACCTGCCCTTTCACCTGTGCAAGCTGGCGTGGAGAAAAGAACGCGTGGTCAAAAACTCCGGCGTCATATACAAACTTAATCCGCCCTGTCAAATATTCCGGCAATTCTAAAAAATTCATTACATATGTATAAATCTCAGGCCTAACCTTAGAAGGTAGATAATGTTGCAAATGGTAATCTATATAGGCAAGCCCACTAGGGTCAATATCGACTATATGTATTGCTTTCAAATCAGGAAATGCCAGAATAAGGCCCATTATTTCTTCCCACCTGTATGCAGGGCCTAAAATCATTGCTTCCTCTCCGGAAAGCTTACTAGGATCGCCTGCCCATACCGGTGGATAATCAAGCAAATACTTAAACCAAGGCAGCTCTAAACCTATTTTCTTCTCAAAAATTTCATACGGTTTTTCTTTGGTAAGCAAGGTTATCAGAGACGATGGTGAAATACCTTCATAATCTCTATCTTCTCCTTCTCTCGGCTCTGTGTATCTATGACTCACCTTTTCGATTTCATCGTTCTCCATCCATTCGCGTGTCTTAAGAATTCTTACATTTGTACCTTTCTTGGGGAAATATATCGTAAAAGCATTGCTATCCTCTGCCTTCTCAACTCCGAAATAGCCCCCTAGCCGTTTGATAAAACTAATCTCGTCTTCCAATTGAAGCCTCTCCTCATCCCAGTCAATACCATGTGAAGTTATTATCCTAAATTTGACAACCACCTCTTGTGTAATTGTCTCAATGCTAATTTTTTCTTCCGGTTGAATTTGTGTCAATGCATAAGTTAAAAATTTTGAAAGAGAGTCGCGCAAATCATTTTTCATGTCTGCGATTTCCGCCACCGCGTTAACTCTAATATTCGCATCCTGATATGCTTCCTGGATACCGGAAATCCTTCCTTTCTGCAAATCATGAATCTTGGCCTCAATGGCTGTACGTAGTATTTCTTTTAAATTTAAACTAGCGAAAGGCATACCTTGGATAAGATGCTCTCTCTCGATTTTGAGCCCGGGAATACTTGACGCGAACTTAACATTTATCCTATCCAGAAAGTCTTCTGTTAGTCCTGACGAGGCAGTTAAAGCATAAATTTCATTTATTGGTACCTCAACACCAGAAAGCGCAGATAAATATTGCACTCTTTCTGTATGTGTCTGCATCGTTGCAAGTTCATTATATATTTGCTTTGCATTCGGCAGATTTCCCGAGTCTCCGCGAAAATCCTGCGGTTTTTTTGCGTTCGTAACTCTGTAAAAGCGCTCATTTTCCTCTTCCTGTAAACTCCTTACAAGTTTCGCCCTTTTCTTAAAATCAAAAAATACCTTCGAAAAATTTTTGTACCGTCCCCGGCTGTCCTTGGCTTCAAGGACAGGGCGCATTAGCCCGATGAATTTTCTTTCCTTATCGGTGAGTTCAGTATCCGGATCAACCAAAGGCTCATCTATTATGAAGGCAAGTTCGAATGCGCATGCGATGAGGTCATTGAAAAGAATGGATCTCGCCCGATCTTCTTTTGTTCTATTTTTTTTGTTTTTGAGACTGAAGCGTGTTATTGTAGTGCTTAGGAGCGCGGGTAGAAGGGATTCGCCTTGCCGGGCTTCGGCAATTAAGTTTCTCTGTTCTTTTGGCAGTTGTTCATAATAAGCTTTAAGCAGTGTTTCATCGTTTAAGACCTGCTCTCTTAGCTTGTGGTATTTGGTGCGGCGCGGATATTGCGCCCGCAGCATCTTTTGCTCTTCCTTCTGCATGAGAACCTCAAAGTTCTCATGGCCGCAAATTCTTACGAGAAGAAGGTCGTTTTCCGGGTTCGCTACTTTTTTTAATTTATCAGGCACCGCAAATCTTCCGGAATCGAAAAGAAACCCTCTGGCGTGAAGCCTCTCGAGATCCCTGTCATACCTTGTGCCGGGCTTAATCCCCCACACAAACCCGCTCTTTCTATACATGGCCGCATACATTTCCCGGTTGACCTTGTAATCTCTGGTTGCCGTGTATCTGGCTAAGGAATATTTTGGGTTTGAAGCAACAGGCGCTGCCAGGGCGATATTGGACAGAAGAAAGGCATGTATTAGAAAGGCTGATGTTACGCGTGACAATACACTGTACCGTATTTTACCGAATAGCATAATCCATAGAGTATAGCGTATTATGGCGCGTTATGTGTCACGTGAATGTAATTTAATTGTCACAAAAATATAACAGCTTTTCTCGTCGGGATTGTTTGTTGCTATCTATCCCAATAGGACAGAAAGTATCTCGATTTTACCTTCTCTAAGGCGGGCGGAAAGTGGTTCCGTAAGGCATGGGCCATTGACGGTTTTTTCTCTGCCGCGGGGATTGCGCGCCGTAAATCGGACCGGCCGAATACCGTTGGCGCCAAAGGTGTTCCCCATTTTAGGGTTCTCATATATTACAAGGGTGTTTATGAATAAGCTGAAGGCGTAGGAATTTTTGGGAATTTTCACGCTTTTTTTCCCGCTTTTGAATTCGAATTCTATCTTCTTTTCTTTTTTGGTAAAAAGCATTTTATGCAAAACCGGTTTCGGGGTAAATGTCAGTTTCCCGTTCGCGAATAAAAAGGGTTTTTTGCCCAGATTCATGATGCGCAGTATGTGTAAAAACTCGGCCGTGACGCCCGAAAGCCGCGCGACAAAACCTGTTCCGTGTAAACTTTCATCAAAAAATTCACTGCTTACGATGAATGAGGAGTTCTCAAAAATACTTCTTCCGTATCGGGCGGGAGGCTGAAATGGAATAAGCGCTTTTTTGAAATCATCGTAAAACTCCTCGTAAAGCCCGCTTCTTAAGACTTCCAGGAGATACTTGTATTCCATGTGCAGCCATACGCTTTCATTCTCAAGCCATCCCGGCGTGAAGACGCGGGCCCTTCCTATTTCTAGGGGTTCCGAAGCGATCGGCGCGTTGATTTTATACATGCCGAGTTCCCTGTCATAAAGCCTGCTCTTTTTTATTTTTCTATAAAGACAGCCGGCGCGCGATTTATCTTTTTCCATTTTTAAGATATGGACAGGGCCCTCCAGAAACAGCGGAAGCGGCCTCGAGGTGAAGCGTTCGATGTCGTTCACGAAATAGGTATACGGTATTCCTTCGCGATTCTTGCTTTTCCTGATACCGCTCTCCAGCTTCTTCGCGGAAAACGAAAGGAATTCCGTTATTTTCTTTTTGTTTATTTTTATTTCGCTTCCGGTAAGGCCGAAACGGACCTTTTCGCGATAGGCCTCTTTAAGCGTGTTGGAATTTTTCCAGTATATCCTGTTGGCGCGTTCGGAGGAGGCCTTTTGGTTTTTCTTCAATTGCTTTAACAATCCGTCCAGAAAATCCGAAACTTCCCGCGGCAGGCGGACCGATACATTTCCCGCGCCCTTCAGCGTTTTCGCCAAAAATCCGGTAAGGCGCAGAAGTTCCGCGGCCTCGCAAAGCGAAGAACCCATTATGCCCGGCAGGCCGTTTAAGGAATCGCACCATCCGGGCTTGTCCGCTTCCATTTCCATGCCGCGGCCGGAGGGGTCTAGAGAGGCCATCTTGTTGACAATAAGCGTGAGTATCTTCGTCGCGAGCGCGCATCTATAAAGAACGCCCTTGCCGGATTTTGTCCTTACCCATGATTTTTCGCGTTTTCGCGAATTGATAAGATTTTCTTTTTCTTCGTCTAGATAAACCGAGTTATACTGCCTGATGTGCCCGCCCGGGCCCCTCACATATCTTTTGCTTCTCGGTTTTACGCGGTAAGCACTGTCAAAAAACAGAAACTCCTTCCCCGCGAAAAGAAGGCGCGTTACCCTCTCCGGAAAAAGGGCTTCGTAACTCTCCAGAAGGTCCAGGTTATAAGTCCAGTGATCGATCCAGTATCCCTCTCCGTGTTCGGCCGCAATTCTTTCATCTTTATCCGGCTTTATCACGAGCGGGTTGAAACCGTCCAGCTGTATGAGATTATAAAAATCATTTATGTCTTTCGTCCCGATATTCGGTTTTACCCAGACGGAACTTCGCCTGTTCTGATTTATATCCCTGAAACTTCCGTTGCCCTGCGAATAAAACTCAGGTTCCAGAACAAAATTGTTGTAATCCCTTTCCGGGTCACCGTGTTTTCTGTTAAACACGTAGATAATTTTCTTGCCGATCTTTACGGGATATCCGCCGCGCAGTATGTTATCGAGGTTTGTCTGCGCGGTGTAGGCGTCGAATTTTTCCATTCCGGAAAAAACACGTACGGAAGACGAAACTTTTTCCGTTTCCAGCCTGTTCCTGGCCCTTTTCTCCCGAAAAAACTTTTCTTTTATGCCGGAGCTTATTTTTTTAAGTTTTTCCGCGGACGAGGTGTGGCCGATAACGCTCGAAACGGAATACTCGCCTCTCCCCGGAAGCAGTACCGTGCAATGCGAAAACGCCGACGGCGTAATGTTCCCGGTTCTCTGATGCGAGAGAGGATTAAAATCGCTATCAGCGAATCTTCCGGGATATGTAAAATCGTCGAAATCACCGAAAACAAGGGCCGGATCCGCTATTATGACGGGCCTTTTTCCCCCTGAATCCACGCTTATATAGAAATTTCCCCCCATGATTCGCTCTACCCTCGAAACATCGGCCGCGTTTACCTTTAACTTATAAAAGGGCTCTTTTCGGCTGACTCCCTCGGTTTCCATCCACGCCTCTATCGTACGCGCCATGTGTTTCATAAAAAATTCGTTCATCCCGAAAGGGCATATTTTCGGCATACCGTCTATTATTTCCATGGCCCTGGCGCGTGGCGACAGATTCGTTATGCTCAATATTCTTGCCAGGGCGGGAAAATCCTCCCCGGGCACGGTAAAATAAACCGCCTCCACCTTTAAGGAATGCTTTTTCGAAACCTCTTTTATTCGGAATTCATGGGGCAAAATATGAAGCGTCTGAAGCGCCGCGGCGCGGGGGCGCGCCTCTCTTAAACTAAATGGTTCATAAACCTCTTTTTGGCCCTCGCCGCTTAATTTGATAAATGTCCTGAAGCCCTCTAAAGGCGTTTTTCTGTATGAAATATTGGCGGGGTAAAATTCCATGATGGCCCCGTCTTTATCACGCGTCCCGAAAGAAGTTACGCACTGGCCGCGGTTTACATAAAATGCCCACATAGGTTTCCCGTGAAGTCCGGCTATGCCGGGAAGAAAACTCGTAAACGGTTTTTTCGCGTTATAATTCTCGATTATAAATTCCTGTTTCATCTTAATCTTTCCAGCGAAAGCGGATTATAATCCTTTTTCGCGAATATTGTGTAGGCCGTCCCGGCAACGGAGCCGGTATCGGCGCCTTGCGGCGTTCGCCAGCCGTGGCCGGTATCGGCGCTCGGCTGCGTGGCATAAGGCAGGCACCCGGCGCCCTGGCCGCTTCGTGACGGGCTTGATATCACCATCTTATCGAGCCCGCTAAGATAAAAATCGGCTTTTTTATCGAATTCCCCGGCTTTTTCCTCTTTCCCAAGCGAAGAATAAAAACCGGCCATCACCTTAAATGATATTACCATTTGCGCGGTCCATTCACTCGAGACAACGCCGCCCCTTGCCTTGTTTTTCGATTTTCCGAAATCAAATCCGGTAACCGCGACCGTGGTCCCATCAGGCCTTTTGAAATTTGCCGTTACGGAACAGTGTTTTTCGGCGAATTTTATAATAGCGTCGGGGTCCATCCCCTCTTTTAAAAGTTCCCCCGGGCCTACAGCCGCTATGGCCCAGGCCATCGTGTCAGTCGCTATCGTGGCGTCTCCTTTGCCTCTTTTCATCCTGCCTGATTGTCCGGAATAGGTATTTTCCTTTATCCACTTAAGCGTATTCATCTTTTCTTTCCTGTATTTTTCCTCACCCGTAATATCATGAAGCATATTGAAAAGGGCGTAAGCGTCAAGGTTATGCTCGGTGGAATACCATGAAAAGCGCGGCCCCCCTTTTACGCCGCCTTCTTTATCCTTAAGCGAAACCACCCATTTCGCGATATTCCGCGCTATAGAAAGATATTTTTTATTTTTTGTTTTCTCCGTGTATTGAAGAGCCGCTATCCCGATCCATACATTAGGCCCTATATTTACGGTATGTTCGGCTGAATTCCCGGTCACGGCGCTGTAGGCGTTATGATATCCGTTTTTTTTCTTTTTCGCCTTTTCCTTATAAAAGGAAAGTATTTTTTCCGCCCGGGCAATATCTCCTGAAATTAAAAACACCTGCGAGGCGAGGGCCTGGTCATACGTAAACGCCCAGTTCCTTATCGAGGGGTCACCCTCAAAACTCATTACAAGGCCTGTCAATTTGTTTTGATGCGTTTTAAGCCATTCGTACATATTTTTAACCGTCGCTTCCCCGAGCTCCCGTCTTTTCATTTCAACCCCTTTTAAAAGTTTCACCGCTCTTGTTTTTCTGGCAAGAAGGGTTTTTATCTCCCCTTTAAGGGCTTCGGCTTCCGGCCCCTCTTTCAACGCGAATTCTTTCTTTAGCGCGGCATATTTTCTGTCTATCCGGGTAGCGGCCTTTTTATAAGCATCGCTCATCTCCTGTGTTTCATAAAAGCGCCCGATAAGCGCCCTGTTTTTTTCGGTTAAAACCATCGTACGATAATAAGTAAAGCCGAAAAGACACACAAGAGTTATTATGGCGAAAGTGGCTATCCGGGGAAGCCATACCATGCGTCTTGCCGCGTTTACTATTTTTTTTCTGTCAGCCGAAGCTATTTTTTCATAGGAAATCCCGAGTTGAAGCTGCTTATGGCGATGATGATCTTTTATCTCGTGCCATGTTACCCGGCCCTCCGCCTCTATCGGCTTATGCGTAACCGGCATGTTAACATGGACACAGAATGACGCTTTGTCGTCTTTTATGGCCGAGAGAAATTTCTCGTCAAGATCGTTTACCGTAAGGCAAAGCCCTCCGAGTGAGACGTCACGCGTAAATCCCTGAATAAGGCGTGGTGCATGAGGCCTGCCGGAAACGGAATCCCTGGCCGGAATCGAAGGATATATTTCTACGGGGAATACGGAACTCAGGCGTATGTATTCTCTACGTTCGGCGGGGGATTTTTTTCGCATATTGTCAGAATTTTCCCTGGAAAAACAGTCTGAAAATTCTTCTTGTGTCCAGGACAGACACCCTCGTAGAGGGCCATTTGGTACTGAACACACCGGGCCCTTCGTTTTGAATCCATGCCTCACCGAACATGAAAGTAAGTTTTTGTTCGTTTTTAAGCTTCCAGTTAAGCTGCGCGAAGATGTTGTGGTGGGGGCGAAACTGCCTGTCATAGCCCGCCGTGTTATTTGCCCTCGGTATATCGAGTATCCTCGAAAGAGAATATCCCCAGTGAAAATCAATGTCTTTTGCTATATCGCAGGTAAGCTCGATTGAGTCATGATTATGGTTGTTGTCAAAAAGCGCCGCGTAATTGCGGTTTCCGTTGGTTACATGCGTATATTTTATTGAAAGAGTGTCTATCGGCTTTACCGTAAGAACGGCCTTGGCTATACTGTAAAACCTGTAAGGCGGAAAATCGAAAAGGTACTGGGAATAAAGGAATGGCACTAAATTGTTAAACCTTATGCCGCTATCACCGGTTATCGCGAAAGTCTTGTCATTAAGTATTCCTCTGGGGTAATCCTGCGGGTCGTTTGTGGCTTCGTATATTCCGTAAACACTTACCTTCCCGTCCATAAGATCAAGCTTTGCCCCGCCGGATATTGTCGCGACATCGGCATTCTTGTCGTCGGAAACTACGGCGTTCATAATAAGGTCGTCGGTATACCTGTCTCTTATCAGCGGATCAAATCCTCCCAGCGAACGAGGGTATATTCTGTACAGGCCAAGCCCCTTGATCTGAAGGTTGGAATGGGGATTGCAAACCGCCTCCAGCCTTAAAATGTTTTCCACGAACTTATTGCTGCCGGTTCTGCGGGCGTTTCTAAAATTGAAATAAAAATCAAAGAGTTTATCTGAAATATCGGCGTGCGCTGTCAGTCCCAGGACATACCTGTTAACGTCTATGCTGTTTCCTATTCTCGCGTACTCATCATCGGCGGAAAGCGGGTCAAACCATATATGCCTTCCCCAGTCCCTGTCAACCCTCGTATCCCTGTAATCACTTAAGCCGGTAAAAAAATCCTCGCCCATCCATGTAAAGCTTATGTCCCCGTCAAATTTATTGTTTTCGTCAAGTTCCATCTCGGATCTTAAGCCGAGCTTCCATGCCAGATCATAAAACCTCTGGCGCCTGACGTCAAGGTGTTCAATCCCATTGTAACTTGCGGCATATTCCCCGAAGATATCGGTTTCGTCCGCGATATTATAAGCCGCGTCTATTCCTATCACCTGGTTATTCGCCCTTATTTTCTTCTTGCAGATCCCGTATCTTGAGGCATACGTGGTACCAACGGTAATTTTATTCGAAGGATAAAATTTCGCGCGTGCCGCTATCGGAACGTTATCAACCGTTTCGTAATAATCCCAGAGTGACATCGGCGCCGCGGCGGTAATTTTTATCTCGGCCATGTCCTTTGCCTTATATTCAAGCGCGGCGCCCCTTAAAAAGGTAAGATAGTTGCGATTGGAATCCTCGGCAAACCATGCCATGTCCCAATCCCATTTTGCCGGTTCTAAAGCGTTCCACAGGTTCACGCCCGGATTGAATTTAAATAACCACGGGCTCGGCGCCCAGTAAACGTGATTGTTGGAAAGCATCAAAGGGTCGTCTGTGGTAAGGGCCTCGGCCTGATCGGCGATCGGAAAAATCTTGATATAAAGCGGGTCCTCTTTGTATTCCACCCACAGTTTCCTTACCGGCCTGAAGAGGTAATCTATTTCTACCGACCTATTCAATGAAAGGTCGGTAACAAATTGCGCCAAGTTAAATCCGGACGAGACCCTGCTATGTGTTACTTTATCTCCGATTACTTTCAATTCCGGAGTGTTAATAAAGTTGCCTCCGTAGGTACGGTATGTCTGATTTATAGTTTTGCCCGTCGCCTCCCAGTATCGATATTCTATCGTCGCAAAATCGCCTATACGATTGTAGACCGTCTGCCTCCCGACGCCAACGAACGACCACGGATCGAGCACAACCTCGGCGTATCCGTTCCAGGGCGTACGCGTATCGGTCTCTATCTCAAGCTGGTACCTGTCAAATATCCTGGGGTCATACGTATTTACATTCAGGTCATTGTCTATATACCTGAAATTCTTTTCCTGGTAATCACCGTTTGCCTCTTTCCAGTAGAATTCTCCGCTATCAATACCGAAACTGCCCCCGTAGGTGCCGCTTATTTTAACCATAGAAGTTGCCTGGTCATACGCGCCTGCTGAAACCACAAAGCCTGCCGCGAAAAAAGACATGATTAAAATAAAAATGCATTTTTTCATAAAAATCATTCCTTAATTTTTATGCGCGCCGCAGCGAAAACTATGCCAAGAATAAGAAAAATTACCGCCGTTATGAGATAACCGGGGCGGGGTGATCCTTTTTTTTCAATCCAAAATGACCTTAACACATAATAGGCCTTTTTCGGGACCCTTTTCTCGATGCCGGCGGCCGTCTTGCGCTTGGGATCAAGGCCAACTATCCCCCACCATTCCTCGTTCATGTTGTTCCGAGCCTTCGCGTCAAAATAATAAGCAGTGTTAGACCAGCTGCCGCCTGTATCGTGAGTTTTCCAACCGCGCTTATAACCGGGGCTATGTTTCCACCATTCATCGCTCCACTCAAAAACAAATCCTCCGAGCGAATTTCCTATACCCCCCGTGCCGGCGCGGTTTTTATAGATTTCGGGCCACTGCAATTTTATAAAAAACGCCTGCCAGTCCTCCGCCTCTTTTTTATCAAAGGCGTCATAACGGTCGGCGCCGAATTCAATAAAAACATTGGGTTTTCCGAAATTTCTTTCAAGCCGCTTGAAATATGTTCCGAATGTTTTGCCCTGATACACGATCCCGCCCAGAATATCGATATCCGGGCAGAATTTCTTGGCGATATAAACGGAAGCAAGTTCGCCGTTGCCCATTACAACAGGGTGAACGGGGTCTATTTTCTTTACGGCCCGGGCGATATCATTAACGAATTTGTAATATATTTCCGCCTTCGCCTCGCGCCTTTTATGCGGGGATCCGAAAGCGTCTATTTCAGGGGTTGTCCAATCCCGCATGCCCCTGTCAAAAGAATAATTATTTTCGTTCCCGAGTATCCAGAAAAGTATACCGTCCTCATCCTTGTACGCTCTCACCATATCGAGAACTTCTTTTTTTATTTTCTTCCTGAAAGAAGGGTCCGCGTAATTTGCCGGGGGAAAATCCCAGAAACCAAGAAAATGCCCCAGCGCCGTTTTAATCCCGAATTTCTCAAACATGTCTCTTATAACGGTTTTTACCTCTTCGGGATTTTCGCCCGGCTCATATATCCTCACGCTGTTCACCCCCATATCTCTCATAAGGGCGGCGTCGGTGAGCCAGGGTTTTCGCGGATTGGCGAAAATATCGTATTTCTCACCTTTGCCGATCGGGGTATACCGGTAGCATACCCCCTTGACAAAAAAAGGCTTTCCGCCTACAGTAAGGACCCAGCCGGCATCTGTTTTTTCTACCCTGACGGGGCCTTTGGGGCCGCTTTTGGATTGAAAAATCGTTTTTGCCTGCGGAAAAATCAAAAATCCGCTGATAAGAAAAAAAATTACCGAAACGATAAATCCTGCGTTCAGTACAAGTTTCCTATTCATATTTGATCTCGTCAATGCAAAAGACCGCGCCGTCGGGATTTTCCATTTCGCTTACGACAAAAGCGAAACCGCCTATTACATGCGACAGGTCCTCATTTTTTAAATCTATGGTATATTTTTCCCATTCCGGCGTAAGAACAACGGGCCCTATGCTGGCGGATGTTGAATCCGAAAATTCACCCTGTATCCCGCCCATCTTAAATTCAGTAATAACTTCGCCGCCTTTTTCGCCCCTGGCATAGAAAGAAAGCTTTTCGGCGCCTGTCAGGTCGTAACCGCCGGGTATGTTGCCCCAGTTGTTCGCGGGTCCCTGCCAGTATATACCGGCCCATCCGGCCCCCTGCTTCCTTTTGGCGCTGTAATTAATGCGTATACAGGTCCTTCTTGAATAGGGATTTTCCCTGCAACCGTCATTGAAATTAATGTCACCGTGGTCACCCATCCATCCGGACGGCACAAAATGGTTTTTAAAATAACCCCTATCTGCATAAACATAAAATTTCTTGGACGCTTGCGCTTCGGAGGGTTTTTTTTCCGCGAAAGCTTTTTTTGACCCGGAAAAACCGGTTTTCCCCGCGGAATTAAGCTGTTTCATTTCGCCCTCAGGCAAATTAAGCGTATCTTTCCCTTCACCGCAACCCGTTAGCGGAAGCGCAATGGCCAGCGCCGCGCATATAGATAAAATAAGAAATGTTTTTTTGCCCCGCATGCGATTCCTCCTTTTATTTCACGTACATGATGTCATCCAGATAAAAAGTCAATTCTTCGGGATTGTCCCTTGAAGATATCGAAAAAGCAAAACCACCGTTTATGTAGGAAAGATCCAGGCCGTCCAGGTCTATCTCATATTCCTTCCACTCATTTGTCAGCGTAACGGGCCCTATGGCGGTGGAATCCGAATCCGAATATGTCCCGTTTATTCCGCCGATTTTAAATTCAGATATTACCTCTCCCCCGTTTTCGCCTCTTGCCCAAAAAGTCAGCTTCTTGTATCCGGTCAGGTCATAGCCGCCTAACTGGTCACCCCAGTTATTAGGCGGATTCTGCCAGTAAATACCCGCCCATCCGGCGCATTGTGTCCCCCGCACGGTGTATGTAATCTTCATGCATGTCTTGCCGGAATGCGGATTGTACGCATATGCCTCATTGATTTTCAGATCAGTATAATCACCCATCCAGCCGGAAGCGCAATAATGGTTATCCCTTGCCCACTTTTCGCTATAGACCTTGAAAACCTCTTCATTAGCCATAGCGTACCCGGAAAAAAATGCCAGAACCGTCAATGCAATGATAATCTTTTTCATAATCCCCCTTTTTTTATCTCGCCAAACGCAACACCACATTATACCACATTTTCCTTAACAGTTCACCTATTGTCGGATTCCACATGTTTTTATAGGTGTAGTAACTTTTTCTTAACTGCCTTATGTACGGGCTGTCAAATCCTTCCCCCTGTGAACAGAGCCCAAACCATTCCTCGTATATCCAGCCGCCTTTGACCGGGCCGGACCATTGCTTATGGGTATCATGTATGTCAGGTTCGTACGCCTTCCACCACTCATCTACCCATTCAAAAATAAATCCGCCGAGCGAATTTCCAAAACCGTATCCCGCGGTATTGTAAAAAATATCGTTCCAGCATCCAAAGTGGTATTCGCTCTGCGCCACTTCGGCTTGTTCTCTTGTGTGGCCTTCCCAGTATGCCGCGGCGCCGTATTCGGTAACCATTACGGGTTTGTCACATAGTCGTTTAACTTCGCCCCAAAACCCGAAACCCTGCCAGCCCCTGTAGCTGTTTACCCCGAAGACATCCACGTCAGTGCAAAGTTCGGCAAATATATCAAGATAAAGGGTGTCTCCGTTACATATCGCTACCGGGTGATTGTAATCAATTTCTTTTATCATTTTCGCGACTTCATTTACAAAACTGTAATAAGGCCGTGGAAACCTCTTGGCGCTGTTGGCTACACCGTAATTGGTTTCATTCCCAAGCACCCACATCAAGAGATATGGCTCATCCTTGTGTTCTTCCACCATCTCCCGCACCCTCGCTTTTAGCTTCTCCTTGTGCTTTGGGTCGGAATAATTGGTCCCCCTGTACCAGCTCGCGCCGCTTCCCACCGCGTAAGTACCTAAAAGATCGCCCATCACCACCATTATGCCGTATCTGTTATAAAGCTCCCTTAAGAGTTTCTTATTAGAGCATAGTTTGTGGTCGTAAATCCTGATTGCGTTCACGCCCATGTCTTTCATCAGTTGAAAATCACCGATTATCACCTCTTTCTCGTCTTCATCTCTCATGTTGTTGCGGTTCACGTCTACCCACGCCTCATAAGGGGCGTCGATCAGGCTGTTTTTGTTGTAATCCACATTCATCCAGTCATCAAGCGTGCCCTCGTCCGGGCTTTGTCCTATTTTCGCGGGAGAATAAACAACGCCTTTTATTACATATGGCCTGTCTTTAACCAAAAGCTGCCAGTCCCCGCCCTTATATCGTATAAGGTTTACATTGCCATACCCTATCTGCTTTGTAACGGCGCCCAGACGTTTCTTATTCTGCTTTTCTATCACCCGGCAGGGCCTGCACTTTACTATTTTCCCGGGGTTTACCCGATAAATATCATCCGTAGGGTCAAGGTTGAAACCGTTTTCAACCGTAATATCCGCGCCTACAAGCTTCATACCGAGAAAAGGGTATTTCATCGTAAGGCAGCGTATTTTGTCTATCGCTACCTTGGCCGGATACCAAGGCGTGTTCCAATAGGTGAAACTTACCGTTCTCGGAAAATGTACAAGCACCGCGTAATACGCTTTTATGGCCTGGGTAATAAGCCCCGCGTTCTCAAGGGCAAGAGCGGTATAAAATTGCCTTACGCCGGGATTTTCATTCGCGGTAGCCCATTTATAAAACGCTTCCTCTTCCCGGCGCGTATCCAGATAACTCCAGTGGTCACCGTCAAGCTTTTTTTCCTTAACCAGATTTTTATACAGAGGGTCTCTGTAAACGGATGTATTCGGGTATACACCCTCGCCGCAGGCGGCTGCGAGGAGCGATCTGTCTTTTATTTCGTATCTGTAATTTTCCCTGCTTACATTGATGAACTTGCCGTATTTCTCATAATGAACGATTTTCTCGGTGCCGGGGTCGTAGAGAGCAAATTCAGGCCGGGGCATTGTTTTTGATATTGTTAGCCGAAAATTCCAGGCCGCGAGCGCGGCAATGGCGGCGGCAGCGATAATCAGGATTGTTACTATGATTTTTCTCATTTTATGCTTTAGGCTCGGCGGTCATAAGTACCTTTATCTTTTTGATATTCTTCCTGCTCACTTCCGCCACTTTCCAGAACCAGCCTTTCGGATCCCAGCACTGCGCGTAAGGATATTCGTTTATGACAACGTTAAACTCCTTTATGGCGTCATCATACTTTTTCTCTTTCATATACGCTTCGCCCATTACATAATGACATGCCGCGGCGTCATTCACAACAGCATAATCGTCTTCGTGGCCGTATCTGGCGAATTTATCCATTTTTTTTGAAATCTCGCTCGCTTCTTCGGCGTAAAGCTCCAGGCACTTTCGCGCGTAAGCGAATACGCCGTCATAATCCTTCTCCGCGAGGCGCTCCCAGGCGCTTACCGTCAGGTTCCAGCTGGAAGTGTCGGAAAAATCGTATTTCGTTTCCGCGGGTTTTTCCGTGTCTTCAGCCGCGCAAAAACACGCGAAAATAAAGCCTATTATAACCAGCATAAAAAATGATTTTTTCATCTCAACTCCTTGAACCCTGTTCCGTGCCTTGCCATAAGGGGTAAGGCCTTAAACACGGCCTGCCTTTATGAAAGAAGTAAAATCCCTCATATCTGAAAATACTTCCGCATACGCGGGAAAACTTATTAGCCCGGGCGGCTGAACGGCTTTTTTGGGGTGTATTGGGACACCTCCGCTATGTTTACAACAGGCGACTGCCCTATATAATATCATAGAGCTTTCGAATGTCAAATATTTTGTACGAAAAAGGGGCGCGTATTTTCGCGCCCCCTTTTTTGAAATCGCCACGGTTGTTGCCGCTTCGGCTGTTTATTTTTAACCGAAACGGCTGAACACGGCCGGTTGGAATTATTTTACAATGACCACAGGAGTTCACGCCTTGCGCGAACTTCTTTTCTTATTTCCTCCGTAAGCGGCACCAGCTTTTTCAGAATGAGGGCTATTCTTTCGGCTATTTTATCAGGCGCGGCCCCCATCAACGCCAGGAGGGTCCCGGGGGTTACGTTTTCTCCCACAAGCGCGCTCATAATGCGCTGCAATGTTAGGGCATTACCGCTGAGTTGTTCGTGCGCTATCTCCCGCATATCAGTCAAACCCAAAACTACGGCCGCGGTCTCTATTTCCAACGCGTTAGAAACCCCTTTTGTCTCATCTTCCGGGATCCTTACGGGAATTATCTTCCGGGTCAATACATTGCTGAGTTTGTCTCTTAGAGTTTCGTTTTCCGGCTTATTTATTTTTTTCAGATCTTCGGCTGATACCACAAATACGTGCTCATGCTTAGTATCAAATACTTGATCCGCGAGATCTTCCACGGTCCTTCCGTATTGTTTCAGTTGAACCGCGCCGTTCGATACGGTTTTAATCATCCTTTTTGAAAGCACGAATGAATCTTTGGCATGCATAGCCGCCGGCTCATGCACGATAATCGGCTTCGCCCCGACGAAAGCCTTCCGGCTTAAAAGCTCTTTTATGGCCTCGTAACCGGCCACGACCTGTGACTCGTCAACGGCCGGTTCATATACAAGATTGATAACCGATGTAGCGGTCCCGCGTATTTCGTATTTTCCTAAAGGCGCTTCGATAAATTCCCCCTTCGCCGCTTTCATAATTTCCTTTCCATCTTCGCCAAGAATGGAAATCTCGCCTTCTTCAACAAAAAGCACCTGTGGCTGGTTGATCGCAACCGGTTCCGAGGCAAGTATATCGCCCATTTGTATCGCAAGCTCCTCGACTACCGAACCGTCAACCGAACCGATAAATTCTCTTTTACTTTCATTTTTCGTTTCATCAAGCGGAACGGCTGGTTTAAGTGCTTTTCTTTTCTTTATTTCTGCAAATATTTTTGCGGCCGCCTTTATTCTTTCTTCTTTATCAAGTGATAATGTTTTTGGCTTTGCATTGCCGGGAAAAGTTTTCAGCCTAAAACGTGGCTGAGTGGCAAAATTTTTCAATAGTTTTTCACTTAAAACTTTCGCCAGTTTTTCGCTACTTAAAGCGGCAAAATTTTCCACCTGTAATTCTAATCCGATGGACTTTTTTACCTTTTCCTCAAAGCCAAGAAGATCCTCTTCATGCAATCTGCTGCCCTGTTCTTTTATGTATTGCCTGTCGTTTTCTGTGGCACAAATAAAACCCCTGAAACGGCCTTTTTCGGATCGCGAACCATCGTACAGGTTGTTTCCCTGATCAAGGTAGCTTGCCAGTATGATGTCTTCGAATGTGGCTTCTGGGAATTTTTTTCTTCCATCTTCTGACAAGAGGTATTGGACATACTTATTGTTGTAAGCAATTCTTATTTCATTGCCTCTTTTGTCCACGATAACATCATAACTATCGTTATCCTGGCTTTTTTCATACTCATTTTCATTTTCGTCAATAAAAATGTGTTTACCATCTTGCATAACCATCATACCCCTGTTATCGGTTTTCCAATAATATTTTTTGGAGTTTTTGTCAACAAATATGGGATTACCGCGAGCGTCATTAAAGAAGCTGTATCTTTCCTTAATATTTCCCCGATATTTATCAGGGTCATAATCCGGGTATTCGATTTTTACGCACCTGTCTAATTCAGCGAGGTCTATTTTCCCGTTTATATTCTGATTCACTATGATGTCTGTGAATATCTCGCCTATTTTTACAGTTCCGCCCAATGCCTTTCCCGCTACTTTTTCAATCATTTTGATATGGTCAGTAAGGGTCATCAGGTTTGTCTCATCCATGTTCACGTGGTTCAGCAACAATATTGACTTGAATTCTGTATTATTATTTCGCTTGGTAATTATTGCCTCTACAAAACCCGGCACGGCAAATTGACACACCTGCGAGGAGAAAAGGCTCCCGGCTCCTAATGTGTATGCTTTCACTGTACCTTTTTTCAGGTCTTCCTTGAATTCGTTTGTCGGCCTAAGATGATCTACCCGCCTGTCAACATAAACAGCTTTCCCGCTGTTCATTGATATCAAATCTGTTACATTATCATGATCATTGGAATAAAATTTTCCAAACTGGTCTTCGTCAGCGCTAATCCATTTGATCAAACCGAAATCTTCGGGTTTAGAATTATGCATGATCTGATCTATAAAGCGTTGGCCGTATACTGTTTTTCTATCATATGAGATAAATTCACGTATGTCCGGATTTCTCTTTTCAACTCTTTTTATCTCGTATTCTGGTATCGGATCCTCATAAACAAGATACGATATTGCCTGGCCAAAGCTCGAATAAATGGCATACATTATTTCCTTGCCTTCCATTCTCACGCCCAACATTCTCGCTATAAGGTAGGCGGCAACTTTTGCCTTGTTTTCGTCGGTCTGGCTTTTTCCGAGAAAAGCGCCTACCATGTCGTATACGGCAAGAGCAAAAAGATTGCGCACGGAGTGGCCGGCAAGATTAAAGTCGGGGTAGTCAGTTTTAAGGAGAAATTTCCTGTCTATAATGCGTGCCGCATTCAACAGATTGGCGCAGAACCATATAAAGTCCTCTGCTTCTATAAGATTCGGTTCACGCTTGCTATTCAATGGGAATTTTATCTCGTTCTGTATTGCGTTAATCACAAGCTCAGTAAACGTATCTATCCTGAGAGAATCAAGCTCTTCCTGTAGATATCTTTTATCCAGTACACCTATTTTCGCTTTTGCATCAAGTGAATTTACAATACCATTTATCCCGTCTCCCATTCCCGGAGTGTATCCCAATTTTGAAAACACCTGTTTGCCAAGTTTCCCCGTAGATCCACCGTTATCGGTTTGCGGTAACACGCCGTAAACCTTTAAACCCAGACTATTAAGGGCTTTTATCATTACGTACAAGAATCCGCCTCCGCCGCCTGAGGAAATGATGTCGGGCGGAGACTTATTTTTTTCAATATCTATTTGATTGGAACTCGGCAATTTAATTGACGGCGCGGAAAGAAGGCCTGTTACAACATCGTAAGGGCTTTCTACTTTTAACGGATCTATTAACTTCCCTTTTAAAGTTTGAATTTCTTCAGCGATTTTTTCATCAAGATAAATTTGGTTGCTTGTGAAACTCTGTGTTATTTTTAAGATATTCTTATAATTCACCGATTGCTCTACGCTTTTCAGGCCGGTTAAAAATGCATGGATTCTCCGCACACGCTCACCATCCCCCAGGGGAAGAAGTTCGTTAAGAAATTTGAAGTAATATCCGGATGGGAAATCAGGTCGCTTACTTTTTAAGTACTCGTCTATGTCCTGTTGGATGGTTGTGGATATGAGTGCGTGCAGTTCGAGATCTCTAAGTATTAAGAATTTCTCCTCGGCCCTTTCTGTCGCTTCAGTTAAATAGGTGTTGCTGTGACCAAGTTCATGAAAGAGGCGTTCGGCAAGTATGTATTTCACCGCGGGATGCGTGTCGTATGCCGATATAAGGCTATTGATGAACTTTTCGTTAAGTATTATCTCAATCTCTTTTGTTGCTGCGTTGTAATAGCGGGCAGTGTTCTCTAAAAGTTTTTCTGCAACCTTTATCCTTATGATGGGTGCGGCGCGGTTGGCTTTTTTGGAAATAAGGTATTTGTAATATGCTTTGAGGTCTTTATTGCGCGCTACAATATGTTCAAGAGCGTCCATTGCGGCGTTTACAAGTTCCGCCATTTTCTGAGATATTTCATTCTTTGCCTCGGCTTTTTCCTCGCTTCTTTGCGTGAGATTTAGAGTCACTTCTTTTTCTTTTACGAAATCAAGGTTTTCGTAAAAATGCACCCCATTTATGGGGCCGAACGTGTGGAAAATATTTTGAAACGGCATGCGACAGACATTATTGAGAAAATTACTCGTAGCTTTCCTGTCAAGCAAAGCTTTTAGCTGTGCAAATGAATAACCGCCCCACAGATGGTTTTCCCATATATCTTTCGGGTTAGCATATATATTTGAACGCACTCGCACTGTCTTCTTCTGGCCATTGTCATCTATCCTCACATCACTTATAAGGTCGTTTGTTTTCGCGATAACTGTATTCTCCGGATCAGGTTCGTCTACTGCTACCAACATACTTTTTCCATGGGTATCAACACGGGCTATGACAGAATTTATAATTACCGTACCTTTTTTTATCGTGCCTTCCATAATCTTCGTATTGCCGAGTACCGCCGAACCCGCCTCTACAGTAACTCCGTTCCCAAGCTGAACATCCGGGCCTATGATAGTGCCTTCTTTTGTTAAAAAGACTCCTAAAAACCTGCGCAGGTCCTTGTTAACAAAAAGCTGCTGTAATGTATCGTAAAAATGAGGATTATCGCCGATTTCCGCGAAAATAGTTTTTGATCCGGTGTCCACGTAACCCAATAATTCGGGATATTTTTCGGGTTTTTTAAATAGATCCTGTACTGTATTGAGGTTTTTATCTTCCGGATCGATAATATTCATGAAAGCTTGGATCCCCTTTCCGGAAGCGTACCAGACTGTAAGATTATTTGTGGGAATAAATTTTTTGCCCTGTATGATTTCTGCGTTTGCCTTTTTATCGCTTCTTGAAGGCATAGAAACAAGTGTTCCTTCCGGATCAACATCTATCAAACCGTAGAACAAGTTTCCATCGGAGTCGACCAGGCGGTTATCATTTGACACTACGGAACTTCCTATAAGTTGTATATCGTAGGAACCGAAATCGGTCAATTCCTGCGATATAGCCATCAGCCTGTCTACAGGCATTACCAGGAGGCCTGTTATCCCGGAGTTATAAAACTGCATTGATTGCGCGATTGCCCCATGCAAATTCGGTAGGCCGTTTACCGAAGAAGCGAGCCCTTTGTTGCCATACCCGTCCGAAGCCACTTTCGGCCATAAGCGTTTTGCGTCTCCGCCGGCGAGAATCATAAGCATGCTTTGTTTGTCAAAATAAAATTCGTTACTCAAAAACTTATCTATGCTATCCCTGACGGCGGAAAGGTTGCCGCGCACATCATCATTTACAACACACACTATTATGGGTATAATCCCTTTTGCTCTTGCTTCCTCAAATAACATTTTTATTTCTTCATCAGGAGTATTTTTATTAACGATAACTACCGCGGATTTGGATGGTATTAAAGTACCTTTGGCGTTCTCAAGATATTTTCTTGTCCATTCGGCATCATCTTTTTTCACTACAATACTAACAGCGCCCCAGTATTCTTTTTCGTTATCTTGAACAGCCATACGCAAATTTCTTTTTTGTTTTTCTATACCGTATCCAGGCCCTTTTAGTTTCGCCTCATATTCTTCTTGTAGTTTCATAAAAGATTTTATATTTACCGGATAATTTTCGCGGTCGCTTTTTATTTGTGTTATGAATGCATTTAGTATCTTAAGAAGTTCAGCTGAACCTATCGCTTCTATATCTACGGTAATCTGCGCCTTAGACATGCCTACCCTAAAAAGTACTTTTCCTATGAAATTTCCGTTTGAATCCTTGAATATAAAACGCCTTCCATCAATGTTATCTATGTGGCATTCGTAAGGCAGGCGTGTTGTGACTTTTTCAATGTTCGTAAGCATACTTTTTTTCTTCTCGTCATAGCCGCTGATGGGTTTTAAAGTAATGGTTGCGCCGGGATTTTCATAGTTCGGTAACATTGCGACGCTCGCCGATAACGAAACGTCATTATTTATCAGCGTACCCAAAAGCGTTACGGCCGAATACATACCATCGTCAAGATTACCAATGTCAGTCCACATTATGTGGCCGGATGTCTCCATGCCAACAACGATATCTACATCATGCGCGATAAACCATTTTATTATCTCCTTTATATATACGTAGCCGAGCTTGACCCATATCACGTGTCCTTCAACTTGACAGACCGCTATTTTTTTTCCATCCGTATCCTTGAGAACCAATTTATAATCCTTTATCCTGTTGTTTTTATCCCTTCTCACATCGCTTATTTCTACGTCTGAGCCTTCTTTTATAATGAAGTCATCCGTTTCTTCTTCAGATAAGGAATTTATAAGATTTGCGGTTGCCTGTGTTGATCTTACATTGATAATTATATATCGAGAAGAATCTTCCTCCATAAGTTGTTTGGATAAAATGTTTAAAAGGTCGTCTCCGGATAGCCTGCCGCCTTCACCATCGCTTACAAAACCGGTTCTATCTCCGTCAGCGTCAAATGCTATGCCGCAATATAACTTTTCCGCCCTGACCATCGCGCTTAAATCTGTCATGCACCAGGCGTAATCTGGATTTGGCAGGTGCATGGGGAAAGTCCCATCCGGTTCTATATTAATACCAAAAACATCCGCACCGAGTTGACGTAGTACTTCTGTAAAAAACCCGCCTACGCCATTTCCGGCGTCAATAGCAATTTTTTTGCCTTTTAACGGGTATTCCTTTTTGGTCAATTCGCGCATTCTTCGCGTTAGTTCATTAATGTAGCGAGGCATAACCGATTGTATTTCGTATACGCCTTTCACGGCAGCGTTTTTTGCTGTATCACCGTTTTTCGCCATATTGATTATATTTTTCAAGTCTTTGGGCGACATATTGTCTATGAGAGTATCTCTTTCCCGGTCTCTTTCGACGAACTTAAGCCCGTTGTTTACCGCTTCCAGGTGGCTCGCGCTTATCATAATACCTGCATCTATTCTTTTGTTGAACATGAGAGCGTAAGTAACCATTGGGGTAGTGCAATACGGCCTGCCTATATTTACTACCTCGATACCTTTCGCGGTAAGTGCAGCGGCTAAAGTATTAAGAATATGCTTTGAGCTTATTCTTACGTCTTTACCTATCGCAACAACAGGTGATTTTTTTCCCGTTCTATTTTTTATGTATTTCGCATATGCGCCGGCGAGGTTTCTGACAACCTTATCAGTAAGCTGGTTTTGGGCATTCCCTCTTATATCCTGTTTTTTGTAGATTTCTTCGTATACATCATCAACTTTTTTAGCGCTTGGCCTTGTAGCCATGTAAATAGAATTAAGCGCGAGTATCGCGTGCGTGTCTTCCGGCGAATGCGAGGACTGTAATTTTGTCAGTCTTTCGGCTTTCAATTTTCTTATTTCATTATCCTGTTGTGAGCCCGGAGTATTTTCCGCTTCCTTTATGCGTTTGTTTAACTGCTTTAACCATTTCAATTCTTTTTCGGTAATTAAGCGAAGAAGCGTTTTTTTAATAAGTTCCTCAGATTTTGCGCTGTTTATTGTATAAAGTTCATATAATGACTCAGCAATAAACTGCTTATCAGCGATGACCCCTCTTTTCAGACTTTCCGTAAGATCATCTATTATCTTGTCAGTATCCTTTTCTTGCAATATATTATCGGCGAGTCCTCGAACATTATCGGGGTCTTCCATAAGTTCATGATATATGTTATCGAAATCATTTTTAATTTTCTTTAGAATACATTTGGAACCGGTTTTATTGGGACAATTTTTTGAGGCAGTTTTGAAATTTTTTATAAGAAGATTTTTTATGGTATTTTCCGGTTTATCGGGGAAAATCCGGACATATGCCTTAATAAGTTTTTCCGCGATTTCCGTATAGAATTCTTTGCCTGCCTTATTTATCCTGCCGTTGGTTATATGCCTATCCATGCATATACCGCATATTTTATCGGCAACCTGCAGTAATTTAGTATTTTCTCCCGTTCTCACAAGCAGTTCCTCGAAAGGCGTTTTCTGGCCGGTTAAAACAGAGATATACGGGCTTTCGGTTTCCTTTGTTATGGCGGGGCTTAAAACAACGTAAGACACGTCTTTCTCTTTGAGGGTTTTCGCTATTCCCTTGGTATGAAATCCGCCGGTTATAAGAACGGCCACATCGGTCTTCTTGCCGTGCATGCCTTTAAACATGTTCTTTATGAGTATTTCGTCGCGTTTTGTGGCTATTTCGTAGAAATCCACCAGCTTTGGAAATATATAAGTTAACTCGGACGGCGCTTCATTGGTATCGTAAGAAATTCCAAAACGCGGGAAATTTTGTTTTAAAAAGCCGTCAAATTTATCCGGGGAAAAGTCCCCTTTGTTAGCGAGATAATACTCGTATTCTTTGTTGGTAAGCTCGATGTTCATGAATCCGATTATGATATTTACGTTTGTCCACAATGTATCAAGCGTCCTCTGGGGCTCGTTCGTAAACATCTTTTCCTTTAATGCTTTGGTAAGCAAGTCTATCTCGTCGAATAATTTTTCGTTTTCAATTCTTGAATAAATACGCGAATAAATTATGTAGCGGACAAGATTGTTGTATTTTCCGGAAAGTGATATATTGTTTTCCTTGGCGAGTTTCGCGAGATACGTATAGAAATCGTTCGCCTCGATTTTCCCGAGCTTGAACTCCAGGCTTTTATTTACGAGTTCGGATAAGGTGTCTTTTGGCAAAATCTTGCTGAGCTCATCTATGAGGCGCGCCCTTTCCTCGTTCACCGTATCGAAATTTATGTCTTTTTCGTAACGCAGGGTCTCGGTAAGAATATTAAAGTTTTTATAGTTTTCTACGTTTATTTTTTTGGATTTAGCGGTTTTATTAAGGTACGCGGCATAGTCGGCGAATTTGATGTCTTTCGCCTTATGCGCGTTTATCTTTCTGTCAAGAATAATTAATTCATCCGTATAGATAAACTTTTTTAGCTTCTGGAGGGCGGTTTTTATATTCGCGTAATATTTATGGAATTCTTCCTTATAAGGGTAGCTTTCAAGAAACGAATTGAGGTTCTCGATATAGTACTTTCTGTCTTCGGCGCCGTAAATGGTAAATGGGTAGTCACTCGTTATGGACAGGAATTCCGCACCGGTGATTTCGCCTTTTTTCATGAAGTAGTCGGCCACTTCTTTACGGATTTCGGCGTCCGGAAATGCCTTAAACCAGCCTGTATCCACTATGCCGTCCGCGCCTTCAACCGCTACAAAATTGACGCCGTAATGCTTAACAAGGTGTTCCAGTATCTTGGCAATGTTCTGCTGTGCCTCGTAATTGCAGTGGGCATCCTGGAGATGGATAATAAGTTTACCATTCTTACCCTTATGCCTTGCCTTTATGGCACCTACATCTTTGGATACACTTATGTTATCTATGGAAATTTTAGCGGCGGGATCATTATTTTCGCGCGCGGCAAGATCTTTATCAATTGTCGCGAAACTCACATTATAAAAAAGAAAAGCCTGCAATAATATAAAGGAAACAAATTTTTTCATTTTCAACCTTTTTCTACGTTTACTGCTTTTCATTATATCATCTCCTTCTTACTATGTCAATTCTTGCTACCTAACTATTTTATATGTTAACCCAAAACGCGTCAGCCTTAGACGAACATGTATAGTATACCATAGAGCAAGCTGTTGGTTGTCACGATAAGGTAATAATACTGCAACAATAATGTAACAATACGGATAATCCTTTACGCTGAATGAAGAGCCAGCGCTTTGGCGTTATAATACCTCTCAAGATCTTGATATTTCATCTCTTCGGCTTTCGGAATGAAGTAAACCATTCTATTTTGCTTGTCATTCCCGGTATATCTCACCGCTATAGGAAAATCATCCGGCAGGTTGGGCGCTTCCTTTCCAAGGGCGAGCTCAAGCATAATATAGAACATCGTCATTATCTGTATCTTTAATTGCCTGTCTCGGGATTCACCGTATTCCTCATAAAACGCGGTTAGTTTTTCGGGATTTATGTTCGCGAGAAATGGCCTTGCTTCGTTTTTCATGGACTCAAGCTGAAAAGCGCTTTCGAACTTCTTTATTATCTTATCGCACGCGAGGACAAACACATTTGAAAGGTCATCCGGGTTTGTTATGGTTATTCTGGTTCTGGTTATCCACTCGGGTATGGACTCGCGCCTGTTTTTAAACACAACCTTTACGTTATCAAGCCCCATATCATCCAGCATATCGGGTATGGACTCGATTTCTCGCGCAAGATCCTTTATCGCCTGGCTCTGATAGGATGCCTCATTAAGATAACCCGGTATCCCGTCAAGCGCGATTGGTATCACGATGCCTTGATTTTCTTTCTTGGCGCGTCTTGCAAGCGCTATTAACGAGACGGCTATTCCGTTTGCCTCAATTTTGCCGGGATCTCTTTCCGATACAGTCATATCAGCGGTTTGTTCAACGATTTCGAAAAGTTGAGTTATAGCGCCCGGGCTCGGTAACACAACAGGGGAATCGGTTAGCGAAGGGGTAGCGGGACTATTCGATTTGACCAACTCTAAAAATTTGTTCACTGTCAGATCTTCGGGAAGAGTTATTTCCGCTTCGGCAAACATTTTTATAAACCCGCCGCCTGGTACGAATGGCTTTTCCGGATGAACAATGGGCGCAAAAAATTCTGCCGCTCGAATGCATTCTGCCATGGCCAATTTCGAAAAGCTTTTCATATCTTCTTCGGTAATGTCAGACCTGTTTAATTTTAACGCCAGAAACCCCTTTTCATTGGTAGGCGGTTCAAGGCACAAGCCTCCTCGGGGCTCGTTCAACTTGTGTTCCAGCAAGCCTCTTAATTTAAAAGTCATTCCGGGGATAGCGCTTTCCAGGTCATTCAGATATCCTGAATCATCATGTATTTCGTGATAGGTAAATTCCCCCGGGGTGCCAAGTAAATGTGTCGGCAAACTTTTCCCGTCAGACAAAAATCCAAACAGGGCAACGCCGTTTTTGGCTACCCGGACATCCATATCAAGCAATTCTGCGGTCATTCGGCGGCCCGCTTCTAACCATTGCCGGGTGGAAAGTTGTTTATTTTTCAATTTACGCATCCTGTTTATTTTAGCCATTAATATGTACGGCCACCTGATGTCTTTATGGAGAAGTTTTTCATCCCGGGCATTTTTCCCCACCCGCCTGTATGTTTCTACATGCCATTTTTCCAAATTCATTGCGGGTATCTGATCCTTCCACGTGGCTTGCGCCACTTTCAAGGGTTGGCGGGACAAGGCCTCTAAAAGCTTGGGGTCAAGTAAGCCCGGATGATTTATTATTACTGCCAACGCCTCTTCAGTTATCGTAAGAACCTCATTGCCTTTGGTGTCCCCCAGTTTTTTTATCAGCCTCTCCCGGGTGCCCTCCACGCTAATCTCATGCGATAAAATAGACACGGCTCTTGACAATAAAGCGGTAAATCTTCCGAAAAAACGAAAGGCCTCGATTAAGCCCGTTTCAGTGGATAAATCCCATATACGTAAAATGGCGCAGTCACGCGGTTGTTTTGTTTTTATTCTTTTTTTTAGATCATCCGGAATCTTACTGCTGGTAAAGGCGTCACATTCAGCTTCAAGATATAAGCGTCTCACCTCATCCGGAAAAAGCCCTTTGAGATACTCCTGGGCCAACCCCATGTATTGAATAGGTGCCTGCGTTCTCATGATATTATCCAGAGGCGTAAATACATCCACTAAAATAGGCAAGGCCACATTTTTGCCTCCTAAAAGCGACTGAAAATATGAATGTTGTTCACGGGTACCTATGCCAAATTCGTTTGGCACGCTCTTCATGATATGTTTGTACCACCGGCCCAGGATTTCAGCTTCTTCCTGAGGTGTATAAAATATCGGCAAGGGAATCTTACCGTATATAAGATGGCAGGCGCAAAAAAAGACCAAGTTTAAAACCAATCTCTCGATATAAGCCGGTTGAGGGCTCCGGCCGTAATCGGCTATTTTCTCAAAAAGATTATAGATTTTGGTATCTATCTGTTGTATTTCGCGCATAGTGGTACAACCGGCTTTTTTACCCAAAAGCCTTTTTATTTGTTTTAGGCGGGCTAAAAAATTACTATCTTCGTCGGGGTCGGTTATTTTCGGCATATCCCCTGCGGGCACAAATATTTTCTCCCACACAATCCGCATCAGTTCATGAATGTTTTTTACCGGCGTAATGTCGTTACTCGCTTTTAATTGTGGAATCCGCCGGCGGGCGGTAAAAAAAGAGGAATATCGCGAATTTCGTTCATTTGGCCCCCGGGATAATAAATTCGCGGTTTCCCGCAATATCTTTTTGCCGATATCCACATAAGGCTGGACCTGAAAGTCTAAGGGCGCATAATCAGGGGACTTGTAGTCGCCTGTAGTGCCCCCGGCATTAAGCTCGCCATACCACTTGGTTAACTCGTCAAAGAATAAGAGCCTCCTGGCGTCTTCTTTTTCCCCTAATCCAATCTGAGTATAAATGAAATAAGGGGATTTTGAATATTTTTCTAATGTCAGCGGTTTGACTTTTTCCCCATCCACATTGATGATAATAAACGCCGTTTGACGCTTTTCCATAACCTGAGCCATTTTATCGAGCATCGCCTGTCCGGTGCAGGTTAAAACCATCGGGCCTTTACCGTTCTTTCCCCAACTTTCAGGAAACTTCTGGGCTAAGGCAAGGGCTACGGCCTCCATGTTAGAGGCCTGCACAGCGATTACGATATAATCCGGGTTAAAAAGATGTAGATAACCTGCAGCCTTCAACGCGGGATTTATATCGGGGTTGTCGCTGGTATAAATATCTAAAATCTCGTGTCCGCCCTCGGCTATTTTAAATATGTCTCTCCCGATAAAAGCACTGGTTACGTCGCCCGAAGGGCTGCGTTCGGAAAATCTTCCCCCTATATTGTCCGGAATGCCCACTACGGGAATACCGGCAGGGCCTAAAATTTCTCTTGTCAGCGGACATCTGGCCAAAGCGTAGAGCCGGCTTCCTTTTTCTTTACCCAGAGTAGTGGTAAAAATAATGCGCCGCAATACGTCCCAGAGTAAGTTTGATACCTCATCGGAAAAATTTAAGTTTTTTATTTCTCTTTCGCTCAATTCGGTTATATCGCCTATTTTACTTAGTTTCTCCAGGGCCGCCAGGGCCGGCCTTTCATCATTAAACTTTTCTTTGCTCAAACGCGTAATCAGGGCATGAAAACAACCCTGGAAATTAATCATGACTTCATCAGTTACGCCGGATTTGGAAGAAACATGGATACAAACTTCGGAAGCGTCTATTCCCTCTTTTTCCAGATCATCAAATATTTTATTAAAATCGTAACCCAATTTTTCCAGCACAATTACTTTTCGATCGGACTCATAAGAAGCCGCCGGCTCTAAAAGCGCTCGATTGCCCAGGGCCTGTCCGCCTATGCCGCAATGAAGCATAACCTTAATCCCCATATCGTGCCATTCATCAATAATATTTTGAATGCTGTAGCGGGATTCCTCAACCACCGGTCCAAATATACCGTTTTCGGCAGATTCAAATCCATACATGTCAGCCCGGGCCTTATCGGCTACAATATTCCGGGTATTCCCGTATACCCCGCTTTTTAAGAGTTTCACGTATCTTGTCCGGCCGCCCTTGAGAAATCCGGTAAGGCCGCTTAAATCAACTTTTGACGACACAAAGCTTTTCTTAACTTTCCGGTACCAATCCTCGGAACAAGAAACGCCATTACGATTAGAGGGATTTAAAATATTGAAATAAGCACGCAAATATTCTCCGGATAAGCGGGATAAAACAATTTTATGGGCGTGAAACCCCGCGCTATGCAGGATTTCTTCCAGGAGAATTATTTCCAGAAATTTTTCAGCTTCGGCTTGTGAACTATTAAATAAGTCCGCCAATACATTGCCCTCTTCAAGAAAGGCGGGATGTAATCTGATTTCATTGTTTCTAAATTCGGCCATGCGCCTTTTTCCGGCCTCGGTTTTCGAAATATCCGTGGTAATGAGGATATCCCCGGGCCAATCCACGGGTAGATTACGGTGTAAATATTTTAGCGCCCTTGACGCCCTTTTCCTTAATCTGCCCAGATCGCCGGATTTCACGCTTCCTTCGATTGTTCTGAAACTTAAATGTTTACCTTTCGGGGTTGGCGCGGCTTTTAATTTTACCGGATTAAATTTCTTGTATTTGCCTCGATCCTCGATAACCACAGGGGTATAATCATCGGCGGGGTCCGGGTTTTCCGTTGAAATCAGTTCATTGGATTTCGTTACCGTGCCGTCCAAGCCACAGGTCATGTTCGGCGTTTTACCTTCGGCGATCGTTACGGCTACTGTATCTTCGGACTGATCTAAAATTTCTGTTTTCGCCTTCTCTGCCGCATCCACAATATCTTTTAAGGTTTTCTCTATCAGCTGATCATTTCCGATATCATTGGATAACTTTAATAATCCATCGATACTTTCATTTAACCATGCGCCATCAACGGGATTTCCTGCCGACATTTTTATAAGCGGGGTACCGGGTAAATGTTCACCTTTGCCAAGCTCTTCGGATTTTTTCTCTCCGCGCTCACTCTTTACGAATTTAACTCTCTTCTCAAACCATGAATCAACATCCACTATACCCAATTTGCGGGCAAGCGCCCTGGCTATTTCATCTACTTCTATAGGGGATACTATGCCCTTATCCAAGCTGAAAATTTCTCCATTATCACAGTTACAGCCCGTTATAATGGCCAGTTTGGCGGCTACATGGCGCGGTATATAGTAACGGTTGGGAATCTCACCGTTTTTCATTCTTCTCACTGTAATAGGTTTATTATGCGCGATCTGGTCTCTAAAAGTAGAAATAACAAAGCAGCCGGCGCTATCTAAAACATTACAATATCTCATGGAGCCGAATTTTATGTTTGGATGCTTAATTGCGGCGGCCTGAATTAATAATTCATTAATCCTTTTTGTCCTGCCGTAGTTTTGGCCCGGGGATTCCGCTTTATCGGAGGAAATATAAACAAATCTTTCAACGCCCGGAGAGCTGCAGGCAACTTCAAGTAAATTTTTGGTTCCTCCGATATTCACATCGGCAAACTCTCCGGGGGAAACATTCCCTAATGTCAAACTCTTATAGTTGGCATAGTGAAACACAATATCAGGGTGATGTCTGTCAAGGATACTCCGGAGTTTTTCCTTATTTCTGACGTCGGCAAGAAGACAGGTTGCTTGCGGTTCGCTCATTCCGTAGGACTCCCGAAGTTCCCTTCTTATATCATAGATATTGTTTTCGTTGTTATCTATGAGCACAATTTGATCTGTGCCTTTATCTATTAATTGACGGACTATTTCTGCTCCGATTGCCCCGCCGGCGCCGAGAACCAAAACCACTTTTCCCCTGAGGTATGCCGCATCTTCCGGCTGTAACTCAAACTTTTGTATATTCTGCTCATTTAAATAATCTGCTAAAAGTTCTTCATCTGTCAATGTCGCAAACCTATACGCGTCTGCTTCTTTAATCGATCCGGATATAGTTACTTCCGGCGCTTCGTCGGCTTCTATCACCTTTGCTTTGGAGAGCGCGTAATCCTTTGGCACATACTTCACTACATATTTATCCGAATCCGCCAATTCGTAACCGGGAAGATCCCCGGGAGAAACTTCGGATTTAAGAGCGGCCTGCACGAGGAACTTTTCATCACCTTTTTTATAGAGGATAAAGACCACTCCCTCATCCGGAAACGTTCCCTTAAAACCTATTCCGTCGAGAGCGATTTTTAATTTATCGGGAGATATTTTTCTGAGGTATTCCACCGGAACTATACCCTCTATGGTGATACCCGCTTCTTCGAGGGCCTTACCAAGCTCCGTCGTTATAACTGCTTCCGCGAATCTTGAGGGAAGGGATTCCATGCCTCGTTTATCGTTGCCAAAAAAATACTCGGATATGTCATAAACGGAATGAAGCAGCGCACTCCGGAGAAATATGGTTTGTGCGCGTCCTCCCGCTTGTTGAGTTATCATTCGCGGCTGGAAAGGCGACTCCGTGGCAAGAGTGTGGTTATTTGAGCGTATTTCCGGCGGGCTTGCCCATGATATATCGAGAGCAATAAACGCCATTAACAGGATAATACTGATTGCCTTAAATATGATGTTCCTCGTCATAACACATGGATTATATCAAAAAAAGGTGTTTTTATTGTCACAGGCATGTAATTGAATTGTAAAAAAAATGTAACAGAAAAAGGTGTTTATAAAAAGTTTGCGCCCGCGGGCGCTTGGCAGAACCCGCGGGCGCAAACGTATTCCCCCCGCTTTCGCCGGACGCGGTACGCGTCCGGCCGCGGCGGGAGGCGAGGTAACCTCCCCCTTTAAGCTGCCATTAATATTTTTTCATACTGTTCGATTTCTCGCCTTAATTTTTCCATGTCTGCCGGCTCTATTGCCTTAAACCTGAAATAGATCGTTCCCGGAATTATATCGGGCCTTTCTTCAAGGATTACTCCTTCCGGAAGCGTACCGGGTTTTTTGCCTTTATTCGCGATGATTTCGATAATTATTCTATACTGCTGCGATATGATGCCTTCTTCCATGCTGACAACTATCATACCTCTTATATCCTTTCTTTTGTCTGTCAGCGTCAGCCTTCTTTCGGCTCTCATATCGCCTATTGCCACATTTTCGGGCCTGATTTCTCCAAAGTATTTTACGATATCATCGTATATTTCATCGAGTTTATCGCTGTCGTTCCAGCTTATAGCTATATTATATTTTTTCGTCTTATCCAGGAGTTTCGCGCGCTTTAAATATTCCGTGAAATTATTCTTTTTTATTCCGTGTTTAGCGAGTTTCTTCCGGTATTCGCCGGATAATCTTATGTGCAATTTAACCGGATAGTTTTCCCCGTATTCCCCCGATGCTTCTGCGTGTTCGTTAACTACCCATCGCAGGTCCCCTATATCATTGACCCTTTGAGATAGGGGCCTTATTCCGTTGATTTCACTAATTTTCGCGTTGAGCCCGGCGTCCTTACTTCTGATACTGTTTAGTCCGGCGATTCTATCAAATTTGTATTCATAAATGCTTAATGAGGCGAGTCTCTCGGATTTTATGACCCTGAAACGTACCGCGAGCCTCATTAAAAGGTCGCGGATATCTTTTCTTGTTTTAACTTTTTCCAGTGTTTCACCGATATTTTCCGCGATATTTTCATAAAGCGCTGCCCCTTCGGGATTATCAATGAAACGGTACACATCTTCTTCTTCTATCGCGTCGATAATTTTGTACATAGCGTTTTCAAGCCTGTCATTATCTACCCCCTGTATTATTGCCGCGTTAAATGCACCGTATTCGGTTATCTTCTCCCGTAGATTCTCAAGATTTTCCGCCGCTGTCTTTCCATTAAGCGCTACAAATTTTACCCCTCCTATTTTTTTCATGTCTGTTCTGGCATTAATCTCATCCTGCGTAAGGCCTGTGACGCCGATAACTATGCCCGCTTCATCTTTTAATTTTTCATCTTCCGCCGGAACCCCACCCGAGGGTAACAGTAACGCCTTTTTGATGGCCGTTCTTATTTCAGGGTTGGCGTTCTTTCGGCTTGTGATTGTAGCATTACTAAGCCCTGCCTCCTCCGCGATACTTGTTTGCGTTACTGGCTCTCCTCTTTGTTGCAACGCTTTTATGGCGTTAAGGATCTTTCGATCTATAGGTGATAAATTGGTTAGAGGTTCCTTTTCGGGTTTATCTGAGGGATCTATGTTAAGAGGAACTTCTCCTAACATGGAGTTCCTCCCGAGGCTGCCGGCTTTATTATCTTCTTCCTCCCGCAATGTCGTCTTAAGCGAAGTGCGAGTAATTCTGCCCAAAGTCCTCGTCTGTCTTACCGCGCTTATAAACATTGAAACGGCGCTCTTCCAAAAACTTATTGAAGAAGTTTCGGGGCTGTCGATCCAGACAATGGGTATCGCTTCTAATTCGTACCCGGCTAGTCTTGTTCTTCTAAGCCATTCAGTATCACCGGTAAAGTCATACAGAAAATCAGGGTCGAATTCTATTTTTAATCTTCCCTGTTCATCGATGGATTTAATTTCCACGGGTGATATCTTCTCCAACGCTTCTCTTCTGAATGCCTTAAATGCGCGCTGGGTATCTTTTATTCCGTGAATATGCCTGTGGAGCAATCTTACCCACCAGTTATACACGATGGTCCCTAACCTGCGCACCGATTTCCTGTAAGGAACCACCGATCCTTTCTCTTTGATTGAGCCGTAAGCAAGGCCTTTTCCTTTATTTACCAAACTTTCAATATGTAAGCCAAGTTGTCCGAGAGGGGCGGAGAGATCTCCGTCCGAATACATAATGATATCCGCGCCTTTATTCAGGGCATACCGCATGCCACAGGCAAGCGCGCCGTGTTTTACCGAGCCCATTCTTTGCTTATCTTCTTCAGATAGCTCTAAAACAGACACCCTGTCTTTTATGTCGGAATAATAATCATCCTCCAGAAGGCTCCTTAGAACGTCGGATGTTTTTCTTCCGGATTCATTGGAGTCATCGCCATCATTAACAAAAACATACATTCCCTGAACCTTAGGATTTACCGACAGTAATTCCCTAAAGAACTGTTCAACTTTTATCCTTAGCCAATCTCGGCCCGAAGGCGGCCGGGAATGTTCCTTTTGGGTGTTATAAAGAGATGTGCAAATAGCGACTTCTAAGGGGGCATCAATGTTAAATACGGTTAAATAGGACCTGATAAACAGTTTTGCTTCGGGCAGGATTGCGTCGGATTGTTCTTTAATGAATGTTTCCAGGAATCGGGCGATATCCCCGGCATCTTCTCTTGTTAATGAAACAGCTAATGCCCTGGATAAAAGAGCGCACCTTTCCTGATCCGACAATACAGAATCTATCTCCCTGTCCTGATAAATTGCTTTAAGATTCAGGTGCGTCAGGAATAACTCAACATCCGAAGTATCCAGGCTTTTCAACTCCTGGGTTAATTTTCCTTTTCTGCCTAGCCGGGCCTTGAGAATCTTCTTAACATTTGCGTTCATCTCTATCTGCGAGAGAAGAGCCCTTTTTAGTAGCTCGCCATACGCTTCCATCACCTTTTCAGGGATAACTTCAGCAACAATCGCATCTTTCGGGGGATGGGAATACTCCAGGAATCTTCTTATCTCGCCTTTGGCTAATTCAGCCATGTGTGTAAGTTCTTCATCGGTCATCAGGGCAAGCGCCCTTTCCCCTTCATAAAGATAAGGCGCGTAACTTATAACGCAATGGCCGGGTTTGTTCCACTCGGGATAATATTTCGGCATTTGCTTTTTGAAGGTCGCCTTTGCTCTTCTCTGGATATATGGCTCTTGAAACAATAAAACTGTTTTGGGGCGCAAATTGTCTTTCTTTAGAATTCCCGCTCCATATATAATATTTTCCACAGATGTTGTTGATTGGGCATCTACATAAATAGAATGAGGATCCACTCCCAAAACTTCCAAAACAGCATAGTAGAGAATTCCCTCCGGGAGCAGGGTTTTGTATCTTGTGTCCTTATCGAGAAGTTTATCGACCACAACTTCCTCTATGGTTACAATGCCGGACATAATAGCTTCTACCTTTCGCGCCGTAAATGCACCTTGATAGGATTGTTGCCATGTCTTTTGTTCGCTATCACGATACGGGTTATCTAATTTCTCCCTGTCCCTACCTCTATAAATATTAAAAAGCTTTTCTATTTCTTTCCATAATGCCTCATTGCCTTTTGTTTTTTTAATCTTCGCGAGTCTGTCAAATATTACATTTAACCGGGTCAGGGTACCGTCAGGCAGCCACCCCTGTCTTATTAAATCATCCATTGATGCCGTCTCGCGCCCAACGCCGCCTGTTATTAAAACATTTGTGTGTTTTTTATGCCACTGTTGCGCTGCTTCTTCAGCCACCCTGGTAAACTTTGAACCCATTACCCATAAAAGGTCGTAGTCATCGGGAATTGCCTGGCGCTCAACCAGCCATTTGAGTATGGTTTGTATATTTTTCTCTAAAGCTGCCCTTTGCTGTGTCTTTATCGGAAAAAGGTCGTTTGTTTCTTTAAAAATTAAATTTGACGCCGGTAATACTATTGTGACCCCTGTTCCTAAAGTCTCCGAATAATCCGAAGGTGTATGCCATTGGATTGTTCCGCCGTGATAATGTACTACAGCCTTAGCCCATTCAATACCCATACCTCCGCCGCCCGTAATACCGGGGCAATCTCCGTACAATGGAAAAGAGGAAGAAATTTTATCTTTTTTTATTTTTATTCCCGCGCCATTGTCCTTGATCGTGATTACAATGCTGCCTTCTTTCTGTACGATCTTAAGGCTGATTTTCCCTGCGTTTATGGATCCTACATCTTTGATTTTGTCTCCGAAAAACATCCTATTTATGCAGGCATCATTAGCATTATTCACAAATTCCCGTATAATTTCTATCAATGATAAATTCAAGGTTCCTTTTAAGAGCTCAGCAAAATATTCTTTACTCTGTACATCCATTTCATTGCCTTGCACTCTTATTTTAAAAATTTCGTTGTAAAGTAAATTATCAAGTCTTAATTCAGCGATTTTTTTTATTTCATCGGGAAATTCCCGGATAGTGTGTTTCGACTTTTTCCATTCAAGAGGTAAATTTTCCGTAAGTGCCTGCACCTGCTCTATACTCATTCCTGAGTGCATTTTTTCTACGTCTTCTCTGGTAAAAATGGCTTCGCGGGGTAAGAGGATATTTTCCACGGGTTTGCTCGTTTTTGTTTCAAGCACGGTATCCAGGAATTTAAAATAGTATCCCGATGGAAACTTGGGCTTTTTTTCTGAGAAGTATCTGTCAATATCAGCTTGCATGGTTTTTTTTATGAGGGCGTGGAGTTTTAAATCTCTCATTATGAGGCGGGCTTCCTCTTCAACTTTTTCCTTGGTGGTTTCTATCCTGTTATCGTGCCCAAGTTCGTGGAAGAGGCGTTCGGCAAGTATGTATTTTACCTGGGGATATGTATCGTAATCGTTAAGGAGCGTCTTTATGAATCTTTCGTTGAATATAATCTCGACTTCTTCTGTTTGGGCATTGTAGTATCTTGCTGAATTAACCTGAAGAGCGCTTGATACCTTAATTACTATAGGAGGACCGCGGTTCTCCTGCCCATTTAAGATCGACTGCAGATATGTATTTATTTCGAAATCTTCTTTCGCGAGTTCTTCCAGCGCGTCAAGTGAATCATCTAATAAAACCGCCGGGCCGGCCGAATCCCTGCCATAAGGCGCGAACCTCTTCCACTTGGCTTTTGACAGGTCAAGCCCTGTTTCTAATGAATCTATGAATGTACCTTCCAGTTCTTTGCGCGTAACCCGCGTAACGCCTTCTCCCGGGCCAAAGGTTTTTAGGTGACTGTCTTTTTTTCGTTTGAGGTTATTCAGTTTATTTATTTTTCGGAAAATTGTAAAAACTGTTGCCGCCAACTTATAAGTAGCGTCAACTATGAAATAAGGGATTGCAAATAATCCGTATGCTATGCCTTTTGTGTATTTTTCCCGGCCAGTCGCGCCAACAGCTATTATTACTAATGAGAAAACAGCCAGCACCTGCCACATCGGGGCAAACTGCATAATAAATCCGTTTATTATGAATGCGAGTGCACCGCTTCCGAAAATAAATCCCGAAAGGAGTGGCTTTGATTTCGCGTTTTTCATGAACGGCCCAAAAATAAACGTTATAGGAAAAATATAAAAGAAAAATTGCACAGCCACCCCGTACGGAGTTATAGGAGCAAGGAGTATTATGCCAAGAAGTATAACGCCCCATTTGATACCGGGCTTGTACTTAACGTATAATTCTAAAAACGGTGCCGTACTATAGATAACGTTTTTTGCGCCGCCTTCAAACGCGCCGTTTAAACCTTTAAGCGCGTCCTGAACTTTTTTTGCGTCGTTAGGTATCAACGAAAGGTAGGTGAAACAAAGGCTCCACAACCTTAACATGTACTTAAGATACCCTTTTAAGAATCCGTTCTCCCTTATAAACTTTCTTATGCCACCAACCGTTACGGATTGCGTAAGAATTAACTGAAGCACTATTGCCAGTAAGGGAAAAGCCAGATATGCATAGGGCGTGAATGATATAAAAAAGGCAAAAAAGACTATCAGAAGGTTATATCTCGGTATAATAAATTGATTTATGTAATGATCGTCATTCATTATGAGCGCCAATTTCTCTGTCCAGTGCAATTTTACGCTCGCCAGCATCTTCTGGAAATGCGGCGTGAGTGAGTTGTCAAGGACGAGTCCGCCAAATCTGTTTACAAATGCCGGCATGTTACTGTGCATTTTTTCTCTTCCGCGGCTCATGGTTATGCCTGGGATAAAATCGGTTTTATACCCATACATTAACGCCTCATGCGCCGTGGTTGAATCCTCTATTTTACTCATGTTTGTACCAAAAGCCCTCATCACGGGCAGACGCATTATCACGGGACCGTACATGGCCGGGGTTCCAATTCTTGTTAACGCTTGGATTATATGATAGTTCCACACGTCTTCGGCTATGGTTTGATCTTTTGCCGTAGGCGTCATCCCCTGATCAGCGTCCCTTAAATCAGTAAGGCCTATACCTAAGTTCTTCCGCTTTGTGAATTCATATGCCACGAAGGGAAGCATAAAGACGTCAACGGGCAATATAGTATGTTCCCAGTCAGTATTGAATATGACACCGTCATCTTCGTCAATATACCGCAGAGCCATCGTCCAGTTGTCAATTTTAAACCCCCATCCTGATTCGGCAAAACCCCCATCAGGCATTAGAGTGTCAAACTCGGCAATGGTCGCCAGATTTTTTACCGGACTACCGTTTTCCCAGCGTCCTATTTCCCAGCCGTTTCGTTGCATATTTTCCATGAAAACGTCGCCAAATTTTTTTGGGCTGAATTTCTTATTATAACTTACTATCCCCCTGTAGTAGTCCATTATTTTGTCATCAGTAACCTTATCAATTTCGAGTATATGTTTCAAAAATACCCTGTAAGCCGCAAGAGACGAGTTGTGCGTGGTTTTCGCGGTTTTCTGCACGTTATCAAGCCTAAACAACAAAAATTCCTGCATAACCTGGTCGTGAAGCATCAGATCACATAATATAGTTTTCAGCTTATTTTCTCCCAGTTCTTGAAAATAATCATCCAGATTGCGCCTTATCTCATCGGAGACCTTACTCCCCTGCATTATTTTCTCAAGTTTGGGATCTCGGTTATAATCTACATCATATTTCTTTGCAAGCTCTTTGAGGTCCTCAAGCGTAACATACTTTAGTTGATTTTCGATTGCCATCTGAAGATCATTATTTTTTATGTCCTTGAATGCGTCCGGAATAATGCCTTCGGTCGTAAAACCTTTGAGCGTAGTTTCATATCTCATGGACATTTTTTTGTATTTATTGACAAATTTTTGTACATCTTCATCCGTTTTGCCCGCTCGACGGGCAATATCTTCGAGATAAATCTCCCAGTCACCTTTGTATGCTTTTTTTAGCAGGGCAAACTTAGATGCTATATCGCCTAAGTGAAGCTTGGATATATCAAGAGACTTTCTTGAAGGTATGCCCAGTTGATCGCGAGCCGTTATTTTGGCGAACATGGGAAGAAGCATGTTGCCGCTTCGAATAAACTCTTTTATCTCTTTCAGCTCTTCTTCGCTATAAAGGTTTACTTTATTAAAAAAGCCAACTATTATCTTTTGGGCACGTTTATTTTTTAGTATTGGTAAATCTTCGCCCGCTTTTAGCGCTTTTTTTAAAGCCTGCGCTTCTTTTTTGGTCACCAGGTAATAACCCAGAAGAGTAGCATCAACAAGTATTTCACCATAAATATCTCTCAAATAAGCGTCCCTCTTTACCCTGTCAATATGTTTTTTCTGTATCGAACCGTATGTACTTATATGTTTCCAATAACCCCGTTGCGCCGACATCTGCATTTCCACGCCTATTATCATAAGATTCCACCAGCTACGTAATGATACCATGAAATTAAGAACAAGTATTGATGTTCCAAAAACAGCGAGTGCCGGCCATGGCATCATTCCTTTTGCAAACCATATACTTGCGGCCGTCAATACAATGCCCAATCCTATCCAGAAGGAAAACAGCACATTCCAGAAATGCTTCATTCGCTTTATTCTTGCTTCATCGTTTTCACCGTCACCTTCGTACGGCGCGGTAAACACCACAGATAACCCTCTTAGCCTGTATTTAAAAAAGTACCATATCATAGGCAACGCCTGCATTGCCTGCCAAGCAAAAATGCAATATGCCAACACGAAAAAAAGCGTAGTCAATGTTCCTGTCGCGCTTAAAACCATCCATCCCAATGCCGCGCCGCCTCCGAGCAAGAATACTTGTAAAATTCTCCTCCCTATTGTTCCTTCAGCGAAAGGCTGTGGAAATACGTAGGGTTTAAACCCTTTCTCTTTATATTTTTCACTTAGGTATTCGCGTATCTTCTGCAAAAGTTTTTCTTGCTTCTTTTGTTTTGGATGTTCTTTGTCTTTTTCGGTCTTCCTGTCCGTAACCACCACTGTCTGTCTTACATTCGGAAATGGCGCTTCCGGCGTGGATACGAGTTGCGTGAAATCCCATGGATTCGTCGGTTCTTTAACATTAGCTCTAATCGCCCTTCCGGTAAATGGATCTATCCCATCTTCCGCGCAATATTCCAAAAAACGCCTGAACTCTCTGTCTGAAACAAAAAATCTGGTTTCGCGGGAAGCATTCGGTCCGCCTATCTCCATCATCGGGTTTTTCCCGTTTTCAAACATAACCGAATCACCGGTAAAATCATATGCTTTACGCGATTGTTGTCCTATTGTAGTTAAAAATGTGTAAGCTATCGGCTCTATGATTAATTTTTCTGCTCGTGTAAGGTTTATTTCATGTTTTTTGTAAAAATCAGAAACCGGGTCTGTTCTTACGGGATTCGGATTCTCTGGATAAAATCTTTCTATAAAACGCTTCTCATCTCGGGTTGCCTCTATATACAGGCTCTCAAGGTAATCAACAAACGGCCCCACCGAGTTAAGCTGCGGTATTATCATTTTAATTCTGTTGCGTATCTTTCGCTGTTCAATAGGATTTATTTTTTCGCCTGGCAGAAATATGTTTCTCTCCTGAACCGGCACAAAAGACGCTGGCATGTTTTCGCGTTTTCCCGAACCCGCAACAACGCCTGACGTAAACTCTCTTTTTGCGCCTGTTTTTCGGAAAAAAACACTGAGGACTGCCATTGTACCAAGAAGAAGAATGGGAAGCAATACGGTTATCGCGCCTATCCATAAAGCTATGACTGTAATCAGCGGCTTCCACACGCCCCGTTTCTCCGGCTCAACAAACAAGTTCCAAAATGCGCTGTTTTTCATATGTTTGGTAGTCTGCACATGCAACATCTCAAACATACGGCCTATGCCATCTCTTTGCCTATATGCCATCCACTGTTTTGATATGGTCCTGCTTACTTTTTTGTATAACAGTTCGCTATTCTCAAAATATTTACCTCCTCTTTGGGCTGTTGCCTCTGCCTCATCCGCCGTTTCTGCTATCGTAACCTTGGGTCTAGGCATTGTAGTGCCGTTTTCATTTTCTACGGTATCCGAAACCTGCCTTCCCAACACGAATTCATCATATTTCTTTGAACCGCTATCATCCTTATCCCATATCCATATCGCCGTCGGTCTATTGCGTACCATCACAACATAATGTTTAAGTATATAACGCCTTCCTGAAAACAGGCGTTTCGCGTGAACGGCCGGCAGCTCTATCTCTGTATGTGAAGGTAAGGCGAACTCATTGTAATTCACTATGGCCGTGGGATCTCTGCCTTTTTTCCCTTCATGTAATTCCCATCTCAATCTCCCATCTATCCTGAACGCTTTTTTCTTAACGCTACCCAGCCCCATCCTTGTTTCATCAATTTCATATACGGCAAGATTGTTTTCGTCAAAATTTAATCCCTTGGTTCTTGTAACATACGCTTCGTTTGTATATGCCCCGGAATGCTCTTGTCCGCTTTTATAATAGTACATCCTGCCTTCTAAGGCGATAGGAGCGGCAAGCGTATGTCCGTTGAAAAATGTTATAAATTTTGGTTCGCTTTTTTCTATCGGGAAATCGTTACTGTCTAGATCCTCTATGGCATAACCTTCCTTTGCTACAATAAGCATTCCCCTGTTATTTTTTGTTTCACTCCACGCTTTTTCGATGTATTCAAATCCTGATTTAAATTTCGTGCCTACAAAAATTGTATCAAGTTTATTCTTGAGATTGGCGTAGTTTATTGTTATGGCTTTTTCGCTTTCGTCTTTTAATTCTTTGCCGCGACCTTTTTTACAAACATAAGTAAAAGCGCCTGTATTTGGATTTCTTCTGGTGCGATTAGCGACCGCAAATATAACTTCTTTTCTGGGTTTACCGGGTTTTTCCTCAAAAACTGTTCGCACTGTTTGTTTCGAAATATCAATGGCACTCAACTTATCGCTTTCCGGATAAAAGTGATAATGATTCAAAAGAGGGGTAAACCGGCCGTTTTGCGTGACACCTTCCTCTCTCAACAGTAATCTGCCGCGTTTATCTTTTGTTTCGCGGTAGTGCAATGTGGCGGCCATGGCAAGGCCGGGTATCCTATACGTAAATTTACCCTGATACCGGATGTTACCGTCACTTTCGAATAACTTGGCAATATCCGTATTGTTAACATCAACTTCTTTTCCATTTCTGTCAAGTATGCGAGATATATCCACCGGCACGGCTTCTTTTCTTGTTATTATTTTTCCGTACTCATCCACGATGTTGCCCTTTTCATCGCAACGATATCCGGTTGTATTTGTGTTTACATTCAAAAAACCTATAAATCCTTCATAATCGTAATATGTAACGAATCTCCTTGCAAAAGTCACCCCGTCAGTAGCCCTTGTTCCGTCATATCTGATAACCATTCTACCCCTTCTATCTTTTACCTCTTCCCAGACAAGATGGGTTTTTACATTTTCATATCGATAAATAAGTGAGCCGTCAGGCCGTATAGCATTCAGGGTGTTGCAGGGATTTCCATATTTATCCACTATTGTAGATTTCATATAAGCGTCTTTAGGCATATAGTTTTCTCGCTTGACGTTATTCTTATATAGGTACACGTAGCTATGGCTTTTGGAAGAGATGTGGAGAACTCCCAAAATCCCCGTTGGCCGGCTTATTTCGACGGTTATTCTTTTAAATTCCCCTTTCTTAAGGTCTCCTTCCGGCTTATTCAAAATAACACCGTTATACTTAGCGATGAGCCTACCCTGATTATCCTTCTCCTCCTGCCATACAAGTTTTGATAATTTATTTTCGTATTGGTATATTAATGTGGTTTCGTTGTTTGCAAAAGCGTCTGATGAACTTTGCTTCCGAATGCCCTTTCCGTCAACAAGGTAACCAATGATATAAGCGCTTTCCGTTTTATATGCTGTTATAGCTTTACCCTCTACATATTTATAAACAGCGCTTTCCTTTGCTATACCCAGCACACCTCGTATATTTGGTTCATATTTTGGG